>PDWJ01000859.1_pt1 | contig 41484 bp, 30 predicted proteins | sample 1430881 | NCBI WGS metagenome assembly PDWJ01 (sample SAMN01162460, study PRJNA174530) | Oral metagenome, whole genome shotgun sequencing project. | biome: Marine environment; feature: Marine mammal; material: Swab sample of the gingival sulcus; isolation source: swab sample of gingival sulcus...
CATTCGGATTTTTTTTATAATAATCGTTGTGATAATTTTCCGCTTTATAGAAATTAATCAAGGGGCTAATTTCTGTAACAATGGGATCGTCATAAGCTCCTGATTTGTCCAAAGCCTCCATATACTTTTCTGCCAATTCTTTTTGCGCCTCATTGTGATAAAACACTACCGAACGATATTGCGTACCAACATCAGCACCTTGACGATTAAGTTCTGTGGGGTCGTGGGTTGTCCAGAAAACCTCCAATAAATCTTTGTACGATACTACTGTCGAATCATAAACAATTCTTGCAACTTCGGCGTGCCCCGTAATTCCCTTACATACATCTTCATAACTTGGGTTCTCGGTTTCGCCTCCCGAGTAACCGGGATAGACGGATTGAACCCCTTTCATTTCTTGAAAAATTGCCTCTACACACCAAAAGCAGCCGGCTCCAAATGTTGCTTCACTATATTTTTTTTCCATTTTATGTTCTTTTGTTTCTATATCAGTTGCCAATGCTGTTGTAGCAACCAGTAACAATCCAATTACTATTGTTTTCATCTGAAAAATATTCAACACATTTCACACTTTCCTATATTTGAATCTAAGTTAAAACAAGTATTTTCTCTTTTCCCTTTTTATCCGAGTTTGATTGTTAAATCATAGATTAACAGAGGAATAGTTGAAAAGTGTTTTTGAGTTTATTTGGATAAAAGCATGGGCTTTAATAATTTAAAGGTTTGTTAAACATATATTTAGAAGTAAAACCCACGAAAATTAAGCAGAGACAAAATTACAAAAACTTTCCAAGTAAGCAAAGGGCAGATTCTGCATGGCTGCGAAGGCTTTTCTGTAAGTTTAGTGCCTCAATCAAGAATTGGAAAAAAATTGTGAAAATTTGATAAATCGCAGTACTTTTGCCGTTTATTTAAAAATAACCTTAAAGTAATTATTTATGGCTGAGACTAAATACATATTCGTTACGGGAGGTGTTACTTCGTCGCTTGGGAAAGGTATTATTTCTGCATCACTTGCGAAATTGTTGTTGGCAAGGGGGTATACTGTCGGAATCCAAAAGCTTGATCCTTACATCAATGTAGACCCCGGAACATTAAACCCTTATGAGCATGGCGAATGTTACGTAACCGAAGATGGTGCGGAAACTGACCTTGACTTGGGGCATTATGAACGATTTACCAATGTGCCAACGTCTCAAGCTAACAATGTTACTTCAGGGCGTATTTATCAGAGTGTTATTGAAAAAGAGCGCCGTGGTGATTTTCTTGGAAAAACGGTGCAGGTGATTCCTCACATTACCGATGAGATAAAAAACAGAATCAAGATTCTTGGTGAAAAAGAGCACCTTGATTTTGTTATTACCGAAATTGGCGGTACGGTGGGGGATATTGAGTCACAGCCTTATCTTGAAGCTGTTCGTCAGATGAAATGGGAATTGGGCGATAAGGATTCAATAGTTATTCACCTTACTTTGGTGCCATATCTTGCTGCTGCGGGGGAGTTGAAGACTAAACCTACTCAGCACAGTGTGAAGACAATGCTTGAGATTGGCTTACAACCGGAAATCATTGTGTGCCGTACGGAGCACCACCTCGGTGATACAATCCGACGAAAGATTGCGTTGTTCTGCAATGTCGATCCGAAGTCTGTTATTGAGTCCATTGATGCGTCTACCATTTATGATGTTCCACTGTTGATGAAAGAAGAGCATTTGGATGTTCAAGTGCTTTCGAAGTTGGGAATGCCGGAAAAAAATGATCCTGAGTTGGTGAGGTGGAATGAATTTATTTACAACCTTAAAAATCCGGACTCTCAAGTCGAAATAGGGTTGGTAGGCAAGTATGTTGAGTTGCAAGACTCGTACAAATCTATTCTGGAAACCTTTGTTCATGCAGGTGTTGAAAATAACTGTAAGGTCAAAGTTAGAATGGTGAAAGCCGAAGATGTTACTCCTGAGAATGTAGCCGAAAAGCTTCATGGTTTGAATGGTGTTCTTGTAGCTCCGGGTTTCGGAACAAGAGGCGTTGAAGGCAAAATTAATGCGATCAAGTATGTTCGTGAGAATAATATTCCGTTTTTAGGCATTTGTCTCGGAATGCAGTGTGCCGTTATTGAGTTTGCAAGAAATGTTGTAGGTTACAAAAATGCACATTCGTCCGAAATGGATCCGGCAAATAAATATCCGGTCATCGATCTTATGGAAAATCAAAAATCGGTATCTGGAAAAGGTGGAACAATGCGTTTGGGAGCATATCCTTGTAAAATTTCACCAAATTCCAAGGTTAGTGAAGCATACAAAACCTTGAATATTTCGGAACGTCATCGTCATCGCTACGAATTTAATAACGAATTTCGTCGCGATTTGATTGAAGCAGGGTTGCGACCTACGGGTATTTATGAAAAAGATAACCTTGTTGAAATTGTTGAAATTGATGATCATCCTTGGTTTGTGGGAGTGCAGTTTCATCCTGAATACAAATCAACAGTAGCAAATCCACATCCTTTGTTTGTGAATTTTGTGAAAGCTGCATTGGAAAACAAACAGTAAAAATATATACTACACAGAAAAAGGTCGCCAACAAGCGACCTTTTTCATTCCTAAAAAATTATAAAAGATGTTGAATGTCTTTAATATTATATCTTTTCAACTATCTTTGTGTCCATTTTGAATACGATAAGTAAAACATAGGAAATGAATAGAGATCAGATTATTGGATTAGTACTGATATTTTTAATCATCTTTGGTACATCGTGGTGGTTGCAACCTTCGCAAGAAGAACGTGAAGCCTTGAAACGGAAACAGGATTCAGTTCAGATGGCTCGTGAATTGCAACACCGGAAAGAGCTGCAAGCTCAAATGCGCAGAGACAGTGTTCAGCGAGTAAATGAACAAAATAATGCCTTGCAACAAAATACGCCTGCTCAAGATTCGGCAAATCTTATCAGCAAGTGGGGTGAATTTGCTGCTGCGGCGCAAGGTGAAAATAAAACTTTTGAAATTGAAAATGACTTAGTAAAACTTCGTTTTTCAAGCAAGGGGGGGCGAGTTTCCGGTGTTCAACTCAAAGATTATCAAACCTATGACAGCTTACCTTTGGTGCTTTTTAATGAGGAAACATCAAAATTTGCACTGTCTTTCTTCTATGATAATCGGGTTATTAATACGGCGGACTTGTATTTTCAGCCCTACCTGAACGGACAAGCTCTTAGTCCGTCAAATCCGGTATCGGTTTCGGGTGATCAGACGGTTACATTTGCCATGCGATTGCCTGTTGAGGATTTTAGTGGTCAGGCGAATGATCGTTACATCGAATTTCAATACATAATTTCCGGTGATTCTTACCTCTTGGATTACAATGTTAAGTTTCATAACCTGGAGCAAAAAATAGCTTTTAGTAATAATACACTCAATATCGACTGGTCGAATGATATTCAGAGTATGGAGAAGAGTGTTGATGATGAACGCAAGGTGACAACCGTTTATTACAAGCATTTTAAAGACGATGTGGAAAGCCTTAACGAAACAAGTGAACTTGACGAAGAAGAAGTTCGTACTTCCGTAAAGTGGGTGGGTTTCAAGCAGAAGTTTTTTGCTTCTGTATTGATGGCTGACAACTATTTTGAAGGTGCTAAAATGATGACTGAGGTTGAACAAAATAAGCTTGATGAAGCGAAATACATCAAAACAACTGATGCAAGTATTGAAGTGCCGTTTGATGGAAAAACACATTCAACTATCGGGATGAAGTTTTACTTTGGACCTTTGAAATATAAGATATTAAATAGTTTCGATTATGGCTTCGAACAAATGATTCCTCTGGGATGGTGGCTATTTAGAATCATCAATAAATATGCCGTGATTTTTGTTTTTAACCTTCTCGAAACTACGGGTTTGAATTATGGAATTATTATTCTTATTCTAACTTTTCTGTTGAAACTTGTACTTTTCCCGGTAGCTTATAAGACTTATGTTTCATCAGCAAAGATGCGTGTGTTGAAACCGGAGGTGGATGAAATCAATGCCAAGTATCCGAAGCAAGAAGATGCTATGAAAAAACAGCAGGCAACCATGAATCTTTACAAGAGAGCTGGCGTAAATCCGTTGGCAGGTTGTGTTCCGATGTTGTTACAAATGCCGATTCTTATTGCGATGTTCCGTTTCTTCCCGTCAAGTATCGAGTTGCGTCAGCAATCATTCCTTTGGGCGGAAGACCTTTCTACGTATGATTCTGTTTACGATTTGGGCTTTAATATCCCGTTTTACGGCGATCACGTAAGTTTGTTTACCTTGTTGATGACCATTTCAACAATTATCTATACAAAGGTGAACAGCGAACTGATGGGAACAAACAATAATCAAATGCCGGGAATGAAAACCATGATGTATTTGATGCCGTTAATGTTCTTGGGCTTTCTTAATAATTACGCTTCCGGATTGAGTTACTATTACTTGCTTGCAAACCTTATGACATTTGCTCAAATGTATCTAATCCGTAAGACTGTAGATGATGATAAACTAAGATTACAGATTCAGAAAAATAAGAAAAAGCCGATGAAGAAAAAATCAGGATTTATGCAGCGACTTGAAGAAGCGCAGAAAATGCAGCAAAAACAAATGCAAGGACGAAAAAAATAAATCTGTAAAAAAACATTCATTGAAAAGTCAAGCCACGTCAAGGTTTGGCTTTTTTTTTGAACGGTGCGAAGCTTACTAAAAGCTGTTTATCAATAATTCCGGCTTTGATTTGTAAATGTAAATACCTATTTTTGCAAATTCAAAATTGACAGGGATTGAATGATGATGGTAAATTCATTCTGTATTAATTATTAATAAGTTAAACACGGTTATTTAAATCTCCATCAGTTTAGTTAACCATAATTATTAAATAATGGCTGAAGAAAAGAAAGCTGAAATCGTAAACGCAAATGTAGCCCCTTCTGAGTTTGATTGGGATTCAATTGGTAAGAAAAAAGAAGCTTACGGAGCAGAAGAACAAGCAAAATTAGAAAGTCTTTACAATGACACGATGAATCAAATCGTTGAGCACGAGGTGATTGATGGTTATGTTGTTGCTATGAGTACTCGTGAGGTTGTTGTAAACATTGGTTTTAAATCTGACGGTGTAATTCCTATGAACGAATTACGTTACAATCAGGATTTAAAATTAGGTGATAAGATTGAAGTTTACGTTGAAAGTCAGGAAGATACTTCCGGCCAATTAATTCTTTCTCACAAAAAAGCAAGAATCTTGCGCTCATGGGAGCGTATCAATGAAGCATACGAAAAAGACGAGGTTATCAATGGTTATGTTAAGAGCAGAACTAAAGGTGGTCTTATAGTTGATGTATTTGGAATTGAAGCATTCTTACCGGGTTCTCAGATTGATGTAAAACCTATCCGCGACTACGATATGTATGTGGATAAAACAATGGAGTTCAAGGTTGTTAAAATCAACCATGAATATAAGAACGTTGTTGTTTCTCACAAAGCACTTATTGAAGACGAACTTGAACATCAAAAAGCTGAAATCATTTCTAAACTTGAAAAAGGTCAAGTATTGGAAGGAACCGTTAAAAACATTACTTCTTACGGTGTATTTATTGACCTTGGTGGTGTTGATGGTCTTATCCATATTACCGATCTATCTTGGGGTCGTATCAACCATCCTGAAGAAATCGTTGAACTTGATCAGAAAATTAAGGTGGTTATCCTTGATTTTGATGATAACAAGAAGCGTATTGCTCTTGGTCTTAAGCAACTTACTCCTCACCCTTGGGATGCACTTGATGCAAACCTTAAAGTTGGTGATAAAGTTAAAGGTAAAGTTGTTGTTATTGCTGATTACGGTGCATTCATTGAGATTGCTGCCGGCGTTGAAGGTCTTATCCACGTTTCAGAAATGTCTTGGTCTCAGCACTTACGCACAGCTCAGGACTTCCTATCTGTAGGTGATGAGGTTGAAGCAGTTATCCTGACTCTTGATCGCGATGAGCGTAAGATGTCCCTAGGTATTAAGCAACTTATTCCGGATCCTTGGACTGACATCAAATCAAGATACCCAATGGGATCTAAGCATGAAGCACTTGTACGTAACTTTACAAACTTCGGTATTTTTGTTGAACTTGAAGAAGGCGTTGATGGTCTTATTCATATTTCAGACCTTTCTTGGTCTAAGAAAATAAAGCACCCTGCTGAATTTACTAAGATTGGTGAAAAGATGGAGGTTGTTGTTCTTGATGTAGATACTGAAAATCGTCGTTTAAGCTTAGGTCACAAGCAACTTGAAGAAAACCCTTGGGATGTTTTCGAAACTGTATTTGCTGTTGATACTGTTCATAAAGGTACAATCACAAATGTAAGTGATAAGGGTGCACTTGTAGCTCTTCCTTACGGTGTTGAAGGATTCGCTCCAACACGTCATATCGCGAAAGAAGACGGTACAAATGCAAAAGTTGAAGAAGCTATCGATTTCAAAGTAATCGAATTCTCTAAGGAAAACAAGAAGATTATCCTTTCTCATACTAACATCTTCCGTGCACAACAAGAAGCTACGAAAGTAAAAGAAAGAGAAGCTACTAAGAAGGCTGTTAAGAAGGTGAAAGACAACGTTGAGAAGTCTACTTTAGGTGATATCGGTGCTCTTGCATCTCTTAAAGCTGATATGGAAAAATCAGAAAGAGAAGCAGCTAAGAAAAAACTTGAAGGAAGAGAATAATCTTTTCTAGATATCAAAGTTTTGTAAATAATCCTGAAACAGGGATGATGGAACTTTAAGCTTCTGATAGTGAGGCTTAATAATAATCTCAGACATTATCTGTTTCATTATATGGTTTATGCAGGCTGTCCATTTTGGATGGCCTGTTTTTTTGCATAACAACGAAGTCGGACAGCGAACTTTAAATAATATTGACCTCGACCTCCAAGCTTATGCCAAACATCAGTTTTACCTTCTTGATTACCTCGTTTTTGTAATTGATTAATTCATGGCTGTTTGCTCCGCCATAGTTGACAAGAACCAATGCCTGTTTTTCGTGCATCCCGACATTCCCTTGTCGAACACCTTTTAACCCTGCTTTTTCGATTAACCATCCTGCCGGAATTTTCAGATGATTGTTTGTCTCCGGATAGTATGGAATTTCCGGATATTGCGATTTAATTTTTTGAAATAGAGATTCGTGAATAATCGGGTTTTTGAAAAAACTTCCCGCATTGCCAAGTCGTTTGGTGTCGGGGAGTTTTGAATTTCGAATATGAATAACAATGTCCATGACATTTTTTAGCGTTGGTTTTGTGATTCCTTGTTTCTCCAATTCCGAGCGAATAGCTCCGTAAGTGGTGTTTAATTTGCCTTCTTTTTTTAGTCTGAAAACAACATCTGTAATGATGTATTTTCCCTTGGCGCGACCTTTGAAAATGGAATTGCGATAACCGAATTGACACGCATTATTTTTGAAAGTCTTTTCGGCAAAATTGCTGCGATCCATTACCCGAACTTCGTCAATGACATCTTTAACTTCAACACCATAAGCACCAATATTTTGTATTGGACAAGTTCCTACATTTCCGGGGATTAAGGCAAGATTTTCAATTCCATACCAACAGTGCTTGACGCAATATTCCACAAAAGCATTCCAGTTTTCGCCTGCGGCAGCACGAATAACAACTTCTTTGTCGTCTTCTTTCAGAATTTCTATGCCTTTTGTTTCAAGGAGAATAACCAGACCTTTATAGTCTGACCGGAAAAGAACATTAGAGCCTCCGCCTAAGATTAGTACATCAATAGCTTTGCTCTTTGCGAATAAAAGTGCGTCTTTCAGATCGGTAATTGATTTTGCTTTGATCAGGTAGTCCGCTTTTACATCTAGATTAAATGTGTTGTAAGCAAGTAGCGAGGTGTTTGATTGTATTTCCATTTTGCTGTAATATTTGATGCAAAAATGGGAAATATTTGAAATATTTTGCTCAAAACAGATGAACAAAAAAACGTTTTAACGGAGTGTCGGCTTTCAGACATTTAACATCTTGGCTATCTGCTCTGTTTTTACAAGTCCCTGAAGAGCGTGGATGCAATCATCGTAACGATGTGGAACTTGTTGCAATCGTGTTTGGATTTGTTCACTGAAGGTGTCTTTCTTATTATTTATCGCAACAACTTCTGAAAATAATCCATTCTTAATTTTTGCTTCAAAATGATAATTCTCACCTTGATGGGTGTGTTCAAACTGAAAAGAATAAGCAGGTGAATACCCGAAGTTCCATTTCCATGTGTTGTATTTGTTCTCAACCAAGTTATTTATTTCTGAAATATCATTGGTAGAGAGTTGTTCGATCGGGTAGCGCGTGTCTTTATTCCATTCATTAACAATGTGTTGTCGGAAGTCGTCAATTTGCATGTTGTTGTACGATTCCGGAAGCCAATCTTTAATATTGGTAACAATTGATCGGTTTGACTTCACAGCCCTATCCTGAAACATGTCGGGAACAACACGGATTACTTCATTTAAATATGCCAATTGAGAATCGAAGAGTAAGGTTCCGTGGTGTAATACTCGGTTTTTAAAAACATGCTCGGCATTTCCTGAAATTTTTTTACCATGCACTCTTAGGTCATTTTTCCCTTCGAATCGTGCCGCAACGCCCATCTCGTTTAAAATTCTGCGAATGGGTTTCGTAAAACTTTCAAAATCGACCAATTTCCCTTTTTCACCATTTTTTATAAATGTAAAATTTAAGTTTCCATGATCGTGAAATACTGTTCCACCACCACTGATACGACGAATTACGGGAATCTTGTTGGTACGAACGTAGGGGATGTTTATTTCGGCAATCGCATTTTGATGTTTCCCGAGAATAATTGCCGGGTCATTGATCCAAAGCATAAATATATCATCATTGTAATTTTTTAGAAGGTATTCTTCGGCAGCTATATTAAAATATGGATTCGTATCGGTACGTGCTATTATTATCATATCTTGATTGTAAAGCTAATAGAACTATCGATATTGAAGGATTGTTCAAAGTAAGAAGTCTGATTTTGTATGTTTCAAGCTTTGCGAGCAAATCGGATGCTTTCGGTTGCTACTTTAGGGGTTTGTTATAAAAAAGAGAGTGCCCCTTTGAGACACCCTCTTGCAAATCGTTGTATTACACGATAACCTTCAAACCTATAAAAAACATTAAAAGAAAGATAATGCCCAAAGTAAGAAGAGCGAATAATATTTTGTTACTTGTTTTTTTAATCATGGCTTAATCTTTTGAATTGTTTTGATTCCATTTTTCGTAATATTTTTCAATATCTTTTATTGATAGTTTTAAAAGATTTATTCTTTCGAAAAAATCCGGTAGTTCGTTATCAATAAATTGTTTCTTCATTTGATCAAGAAGAATTGTTTTGGCTTGCGGAGACACAAAATATCCGATTCCTCTTTTATTGTATATAATTCCTTGTTTTTGCAGCATGGAATAGGTGCGCATCACCGTATTGGGATTTACCTCAAGCTCCACCGCCAATTGGCGTACTGATGGAACTTTTTCGTCAGCTTTCCAAACTCCTTTTAGAATTTGACTATTAAATTGATCTGCAATTTGTACGTAAATTGCTTTGTTTGCCCTGAACTCCATACTAGACCTCTCTTTCTTGCATTTTAAAATAAGATGTCACGTATAGTATTAAAGGGAATAAGTAATATGTAAACACTTCAAATCCGGATATCAAAGGCTTTAGGTCTTCTTTTTGAATATTATTCGCAGTCAGATAGTCACCGAAATCCTGCATTGCATGTCCCATTTCATTGAAAGATCCGAAAAATAACAGCATCATTACGAAGCCGATCAACAGATAAAACAGACTGACAAGAAAAAATGTTAAAGCCGTTTTTACTATCGGGTGTTTTTTGAAAGCCGTTGCACCTAAGAAAAAGAATGCATGTAACAAAATGTAGTTGTAAATGTGTATTCTCGAGTAAAAATCGGGGGCGTTTACAAGCATTTCTTCCGAGATGTTAAAAACATCAATTGTTATAAAATAATTAAAATTTAAGTCATAAATACTTGCCCATAATGCGTTGATTAATAGTCCGAAAGTTTGATATAGTGCAAAGGTTATAAGAGCCCATCCAACGGAACTAAACAACGCGTTTATCGTAAATTTCTCTAATTTGGATGCGGGAATCATGATTTGTGTAAGGGCTTTTTCGGACGTGTTCATATCTTGAAACGACCTTCCGGCGATGACAATTTCTCCCCCAAACAGCATCAATAGAAAAGCAAACTTGTGGAAATGTTCAAATGGAGCTTCCGCTTCCGGTTTTGAGTTGGCAGCAATGAAAAAACTGATGACAAATAAAACCCCAAAAAAACCGGCAATGCTTAGGAAAAGCATTTTCTTGTTCATGTTGAATTTTAGATATGCATAGTTTATTAATCTGTTCATATTGAAAACTTGGTTCATGGCTTAACGGTTTAAATGTTCTACAATCTCTTCTTTATTTGCTAGAATTGCATTGAATAGCAATTCAAAATCGACCGGAGTCTCCTCTTCTTCAAGGTGTTCTGTCAACAGGTAATACCCTCCGAACACAGCCTCTTCGTAAAACACTTTCGTACCTTGAAGGTCTTTTTCTTGGTGTTTTACAAAGCTAAGTTTTGATACAATTTCATCAATTGTGTAATTGAAAATCAAGCTGCCTTGATCGACAATCATCACGGGGTCTATTAGGTTTTCTAAGTCACGAACTTGATGCGTCGAAACAATGTACATCCTTTTTTCGTCAATTGTGGATGCAATAATTTTTCTGAACTTGCTTTTTGATGGAATGTCCAAGCCGTTGGTGGGTTCATCCATAAAAATTACGGCACAATTTGTTGCAATTGCAAACGAAATCATAAATTTCTTCTTTTGTCCGTAGGATAAGCGTTTTAAATTCCCGGAATAGTCTACTTCAAACTCTTCGAGAATCGCCTTCAATTTTTCGTGATCATACTTGGGGTAAAATCGTGAAAAATTTTGAATATAATCGTTGATGGTGAAATCGGGCAAATCAAATTCTTCCGGAAGCATATAAATATCTGAGAGAAGAATCGGTTCGCGATCCGATGTTCGTCGACCATTTAATAAAACCTCGCCTTGCTGAGGATAGAGCAGTCCGGACAAAATCTTTAATAGGGTCGATTTCCCTGCCCCATTTTTGCCTAAAAGCCCGTAGATATTTCCCAATTCTAACTCCATGTTGATGGAATTGAACAGACTTCGCGACTTTGAATAAGCGAATGATAGATTATTTACTCTTAACATAATTCATGTATTAGTGTTCTACTTAATTAGTACACTGCAAATGTAAAACAATTTGTTTGTTTTCCAAACGAAAAATGTTAAAAAAAAATGATTGTGAATTTTTTGTTAAAGATGAAACAAAATTTATCCGGTCGCGTTGGGTGTTAGGTTATAAATTTAATACAGATTAGATGTCAGAATATATGAAGAGCGAAGAGGAGAAGGGAATGGATTCAGCTTCCAATCAATCATACGAAAGTTATTATGAAGAAAATGGTGCATGCGGTTGTACTCCGAGCACCTGTGGTTGTTCATCAGAAAAAAGTGCTTCCCAGTCGGGGGATTTACCTGCGCAATACCAGATTCTTAGAGAAGGCGATCGGGTTGTTGAGTTTGGTACTACGAATGGAATAGAAAGTCTTACGGCGAGCTATTATACCGGAAAATCGGGAAAAGTCATTGGCATTTGCGACAATGATAGAGATATATATGAATCATGGACAAATTCGGACATGGTTAATGTAAACAATGTGGAATTTAGGAAATCGGAGCTTCACGATGTTCCGGTTCAAGATGCGTTTGCAAATGTAACTTTAGGGAATAAAATCTTAAACAAAATACAGGACAAATCTCCTGTGGTGGCTGAGGCTTACAGGGTACTCAAAGAGGGTGGAATGGCTTGTTTTAGTGAGTTTGTATATTTCAATGAATTGCCCGAAGAAGTGATGCCGGTGTTACGAAGTTTTGTTGATCACCTTGACGGGATAGAAAAAATGGAACGGCTTTTATTGTATTTTGATAAGCAAGGTTTTCAGAATTTACAAATTGTAGAAATGAAGAAAATGATTCTTCCTGAAGATCAAATTGCTACAAAATTATCAGGTGAGGCTTTGGAAAATTTCCAAGATCCCAATTCTTACGATGGAATTTTTAGCATTACGTTTATTGCTGACAAACCGGGGGAAGGGGTTGAAGAATATTCGGCTGCATCAGGAGGTTCTTGTTGCGGTGGTGGCTGCGGCTGTTCGTAATATTTTGAAAACAGGCTGCATATAACAAAGCCGTGCAGCCTGTTTTTTTACGCTGTTTTGCCGTTCGTTTCTAAGAAAGATGGTTATTTAACAAAACGAATATCGTTCAACCAGAAGGAAGCGTTTGTCGCTAAAAACTTCTAGGTTAATTGGCTCAGATTAAAAAAATCTATGTATTTCGAGGAATGATCTCCGTAATAACTCACGTGATCTCCAACGATTTTATAGGTGCTTCTCACGCCTTTTACCTTACTAAAGTAAACGTCAAAGACCGAATTACTTTCATCAACCATTAAAATATGTGCTAACTCATCACTCTTATCAAAGTTTAATGATTTGCTGCATATCGGGCACTTTAATTCAATATTTTCTCCTTCTTCCACCTTGAAGTGTTCGTTAGATTCACAAGAGTAGTTTCCTAACTCACTGTTTAGAAGTAGAATACCTGAGTATCCATTTTTGGAACGTGCTGAAAGAACAACTCGATTATCAATATTTAGATAACCGTTGCAAAAAGGGCATTTGAAGTTATTTTTCATCTGTTTGTATTTTGTGTTTTATTATTTATCTCAGACATTGTCTGTCTTGGGCATTGTCTGTCTTGGGTATTTTTTTATTATTGTATTAAATAAAAAAATACATTGATTGATGACTTTTCAATTCATAAATTTACAAAAAAAAATGCAGATGAGTCATTCTGTTAAAAACTCTACAAAAAAATGATGATTATGGACAAAAAAGTGTTACCCGGAATATTGATCCTTTTGGTTAGTGTCAGTGTAATGTTGTTTCTCATTTACGAACAAAAAAATGAAGACATTCACATTACGGAAAGTAAATCTTTGATAGAAATTGACAAAGAATTTTCAGCCATGATATTAAAGCAAGGGATTAATACGGCGTTCAAGCATTACTATCAAGAGAACGGTATTTTACTTGCGCCAAAATCACAAGTTATTGAAGGTAAACATCAAATTGAGAATTTTATGGCAGAGCAAGACGATTCAGAAATAAAGCTTATCAGAAAACCACTGCGCGCCGAAATTGCTTCATCCATCGATTTTGGAATGACTTATGGAATTTATAATCTTTATTTTCAGGCAAATGATTCACTTATTTCATCCGGAACCTACATTACTGTTTGGACAAAAGACCAGCTTGGAGAGTGGCGTATCTTGGCAGATAGTGAAAATGAAAGGCAGAAGCCCTAATTTTCTTTAGGTTTAATGTCTTTCGTTTTTGGATCTTTTTGCAAAATGCCGTGGATATATTTGTCGATGTGATCCACTTTGCCTTCTTCTGTCATCACGACCCAGTCACCATGTTTTAAGCCGTTTACATAGTTTCCTCGGATGTTTACTTTTCCGTCGGGATAATAAAATCGAGCTTCACCTTCGAGCACGTCTTTCACAAATTCACCTTCCGCTTTTAGTGCAGCATTCGGGTAATATTGCTTCCACGCACCCTGTCTTTCTCCATCGGTGTAGTGCAGCTCTTCAAGAATGGTGCTATCTTGGTAATACTTGTTAAACTGTCCGTGCTTCACACCTTTCCGGTAATTCTCTTCTATTGTTCTGCTCCCCGAAGCATCAAAATACATCCATTTTCCGTCTTTCTTTTTGTCGAAATAAGAACCGTTGGCTAATTTTTTCCCATTTTTATCGTAAGTTAAGGTTTGCATTCGTGTTCCGTTTTCGCTAAATGTTGATTGAGCTTTCAGCTTTCCATTGGAATGGTAGTATGTAAAATCACCACTCGGAATACCATGATCGAAAGCCCCTTCGTATTTCAAAGTTCCGTTATCGTATTTGACTGTCCATTTCCCGTGTTTTTTCCCATTGGCATCTGTTTGATTTTGAGAAAATGCAGAAAATGAAATTAACAAAAAGAGCGTTGTCAAAGCTATAATTGGTCGATACATATTCAGATTTTTTACTATAAACGCAAAATTATTAAACTTATTGAATCGGTACGGTTTTCTTCTTAAAGAGCTTTCGTATATTTGCGACTTGATTTCGATTTATGGAAAATTACCCGTCAAAACTTGTTGAAGAGGCTGTAAACCAATTGTCCAAATTGCCCGGTATTGGTAAGCGAACAGCGTTGCGGCTTGCTATTCATTTGCTTAAAAATAAAAAAGAAGTGAGCGAGGCTATCGGAACTTCATTGATAAAAATGGCGAATGAAGTAAAGCATTGCAAACATTGCCACAACATCAGCGATAGCGACATTTGTAATATTTGTGCCAATGAAAACCGAGATGCGAGTACCATTTGTGTGGTTGAAGATATCAGAGATGTTATGGCAATCGAAAATACCGGTCAATACAAAGGACGGTATCATGTGTTGGGTGGATTAATATCACCAATGGAAGGTGTCGGTCCGAATGATTTAACCATCGCTTCTTTGTTTTCTAAGATTGAAAATCAGGAAGTGAAAGAGCTTATTATGGCTCTGGCAACCACAATAGAAGGAGATACAACCAATTTCTATATTTATAAAAAAGCCAATGAATACAACATTGTGGTAAGCACGCTTGCAAGGGGAGTTGCTATTGGAGATGAGCTGGAATATACGGATGAAATCACATTGGGCAGATCCATTATCAATCGTCTGCCGTACGAACAATCAATACGAAAATAATCTTGCACAATTGTTTTGTCGAGTGGTCATTTTTAATGAATAAACAAATAAAAATCAAACACTTGTCGCAGTTGTTTCCAATATAAGCAATTGATGTGGCAAGTGTTTGATTTTTTGTAATTATTATTTCATTAATTCTTTAATATTTTCAATAATTTTTAATGACAGCTTATTGGCTTCTTCCTCAGTGTCACTTTCAGAATAAATACGAATAATTGGTTCTGTATTTGATTTTCGTAGATGCACCCAACCTTGAGCAAAATCAATTTTTACACCGTCAATGGTGCTGACTTCCTCATCCTTGTACTTTTCAGCTATGGATGCTAAAATTCCATCCACATCCATTTCAGGACTGAGTTCCATTTTATTTTTAGAAATATGGTATGCCGGATATTGTTTCTTTAATTCGCTCACTTTTAGCTTGTTTTCTGCCAAGTGCGACAAGAACAAGGCAATGCCGACAAGTGCATCACGTCCGTAATGAAGTTCCGGATAAATAACACCTCCGTTACCTTCACCGCCTATTACGGCATGGTTCTTTTTCATTAGGTTTACGACATTCACTTCGCCAACTGCCGAAGCAGCATATTCTTTCGAGTATTTGCGAGTAATGTCTCGGAGCGCTCTGGTTGATGACAAATTACTTACGGTATTGCCGGGTGTGTGTTTCAATACGTAATCAGCCACGGCTACCAAGGTATATTCTTCGCCAAACATGCTGCCATCTTCGCAAATAATAGCCAGCCTGTCCACATCCGGGTCAACCGTAAAGCCCACATTTGCGTTTGAGGTTTTCATTAAATCGGACAATTTCGTAAGGTGTTGTGGAAGCGGTTCGGGATTGTGCGGAAATTCTCCTGTCGGATCACAGTATAGTTCATGCACTTTAGCAACTCCCAATGCCTTTAATAATTTTGGAAGTGCAATGCCTCCCGTTGAGTTAACACAATCAATCGCTACTTCAAAACCGGATTTTTTGATTGCTTCAACATCTACCAAGGGTAAATCTAAAACCATTTGGATGTGCTTGTCAATGTAGCTGTCATCGTAGGTGATTGTTCCGATTTGGTCAATTTCAGCATAGCTGTAGCTTTCATTTTCAGCATAATGCAAAACCTTAGCACCGTCTTCTCCCGAAATAAACTCACCTTTATCATTCAACAATTTTAAAGCGTTCCATTGTTTCGGATTGTGACTTGCGGTTAAAATAATTCCGGCATCGGCTTTTTCTGCCGGAACAGCAACTTCCACCGTTGGAGTTGTCGACAATCCAAGGTCAACAACATCAACACCCATGCCTGCCAATGTGCCGCAAACAATGCTGTTTACTAGCGACCCTGACAAACGAGCATCTCGTCCAACAACAAATTTTAGTTTTTTTTCAGGTTTTGCTTCTTGAATAAAACAAGCAAATGCAGAAGTGAATTTTACAATGTCTAAAGGCGTGAGCGCATCGCCCGGCTCTCCGCCTATCGTTCCTCTAATACCTGAGATAGATTTAATTAATGTCATATAATGTTATAAAATGATTTGTTTTGTAAAAATTAAGATACCAAAAGTAATAAATTCTGCTGTGATAACAACGGTTCATTTTTCGGAGTTTTCTTCGTAAGTGTTATTTTTGAATAAAAAGCACTGTTATTCCTTTGGTTTGGTCGCTATTGAAGAAATCGTACCAATCGTTAGGAAGTGTTAAAAAACAGTTTCTTGTAATAAAATTATAATATATTTTTTATTTTTTTGAGAAAACTACTATCTTTGAATGGTTGTTAAAGTTAGCGGTAATAAAGTAATGTTAAAATAGTGTTTTTGTAAATTTAGATTTAAAATGATGAAAAAGAAGTTTGTAAGTTTACTCTTGTTGGTTTTGATATTTTGGGGTTGTAAGACGGCGGATGAGCCAAATGCAAAGTATCATGAAGAAAGAAATAATGTGGTTGATGTGCAATCTAAAATTGTCGAATTATCAATTGATCAATTGTTTGGGATGTTTCGTTTGTATGTTCTGGATAATTATGTCATTGTTGTAGATCTTATGCCAAGGGGGGAGAAAAGTATTCATCTTCTTGATAAGAATACTTTAGAATATGTTACAAGTACGGGAATATTGGGAAAAGGTCCCGGTGAAATTGCTGTGCATGGTGGAGAGTTGGGTTTGGATTCCGAAAAAAGGCTGTTTTGGTATAATGATTACGGAAAAAAGTGTGCGTGGAAGTTTCCGTTGGACAGTGTTTTGTCAAATCCTTCTTTTTTGCCGAGCGAATCCTTTGAATTGCATAGTGATTTGCTTGTGAAAGAGTTTCAACTGCTTAATGATAGCATTGCTTTAGGGAAGGCAATGAAAATCCTTGATCACAATAGTTTTGATATGGTAACTTCTAAATTGGATCTGCGTTCGAATCAAGTTGCGGTTTATGGTTATCAGCACCCTACGGCAATTCGTAAAAATACCTATTCAGATTTGGCGCTGTCTCTCCAAAATAATATTTATGTAAATGCTTACCGTTACATGGATCTTTTTACAATTTGCAATTTGGATGGTAGTTTGAAAGCAAATGTATACGGTCCGAAATGGTCGGAGGAAGAAAATGAATCCAATAAAAAGAAAAAGAATAAAGTCGAATATTTTGGAAGTGTTAATTTTTTTAAGAATTACATATTAATGACGTATTATGGTCAAAAAGAATTTGTAATGGATAAATACAAGCGTCCCAAGGGGAATGCTGCGACAAGGATGATGGTTTTTGATAAGGGAGGTAATTATGTGAAAACATTGGATTTTCAAGAGTCTATCGGTACTTTTTGTGTGGATGAAGTGAATGCTCGTTTGTTTCTTTATTTTGGTGAGCGAGAGCATTCTTTGGGTTATATTGATCTCAAAGACTTATTGCCTTCTGAATAGGTGTTTTATAAATTGGTGCTTCTTTGTTTTTAATGGTTGAAAAGTGCTTTTATTTGTGAAATTATTTTTTATGTTTTTTTTCTATGATAAGGTAATGAGATGGTGTAATAAATTTTTTATTGTTTCCCTTATTTTTGTTTTGTTTTCGTGTGCATCGAAAGAAGAAAATGAAAAGGGAAATAGAATGGCTTTTATTCAGGGTAAAATGGAGGTAGAAGCTAGGGTTTTGGCATTGGGAGTGTTTCATCAAGAGATATTGAGTAACGGGGTTTTGCTTGCTCAAAAGAAAGCACGCTTGAAGTTTTCCGTATTTGGAGAGATAGAGTCCGTCTTTGTCAAAAATGGAGACCATGTTAAACTCGGAGATACTTTGGTTAAGCTGAATGATAGGAAGGAGCGTTTGCAGTTGGAAAAAGCAAACAATCAATTGTTTTCTAGTGAGATCGATCTGAATGATCAACTGCTTTTGTATCGTCAAGATGGTAAAGCACCAACTCGTGAGGTTATGAACACGGTCAAGCAGCGGAGTGGTTACAATGCAGCCTTGTTAGCGATTGAGGATGCAGAATTTCAACTATCCAAAACAGTAATCACAGCACCTTTTTCCGGAGTGATTTCCGATCTACAAGCTAAACCGGACAATAACACTTCAGATTATAGCTATATCGCAAACTTAATGGATGATAAAACTCTTGAAGTTGTGTTTGGTGTTTTGGAGTCAGATATTCAGTTTATTGAGAAAGGATGTGAAATAAAGTGTGTACCCTATGCACACCCCGATAAGTCCTTTGTGGGAACAATTTCCGAAATAAATCCAAGTGTTGATGCTAATGGCTTGATTCAAGTGAAAGCGATTGTGCAAAATCCCAATCGTGAACTGTTAAATGGAATGAATGTTGACGTTTTTGTTTTGAAGAATATTGACAATCAGTTGTTTGTTCCTAAGAAAGCTGTGCTGAACAGGCAGAATCGAAAAGTGGTTTTTAGGCTTCATAATGATTCGGTTGTGGAGTGGGTTTATGTGAAAACCGGACTTGAAAACTCGAAGTCTATTATTATTTCAGAGGGATTAAATCCAAATGATACAATTGTGGTTGATAAGAATTTTAATCTTGGGCATAAAGTCGTTGTGACTGCAAGCATTGTCGAATAAAATAGAGATTGTTAATAAGTGTTTAGATGTTTCTGAGTTCCAATAAAAAGCAAGAATATGTTAGTGCTTTTACGATAAATGTTATTTTTATTGTATTTGTAATTATTGGATTAAGCTTACTTCCGTTTATTCCGGTCAAGTTGCACCCCGGAAAATCTTTAGCGATGTTAACGATTGATTATTACTATCCGCACGCTACTCCCGAGATTGTTGAAAATGATGTTACCTCCAAAATTGAACGAGTGCTGCAAACTGTAAAAGGTATTGAAGCTGTTCGGTCAAGCTCAGGCGAAGGGTGGGGGAATATTGAACTTGATATAAGTAAGGGTATGGATAAGCAGTTTGTTAAGTTTCAAGTTCTGACGCTTATTCGGCAAATTTATCCCCTGTTGCCCGAAGCCGTATCGTATCCTGTTTTACAACATAGTCAAGGCGAAAATAAAAAAAAGCAGATGATGAGATACTCCTTTAATGGAGATGTTGATTCGTATGAGCTGTACACGTATTTGCGTGATCATATCCGTCCTTCGTTGCAGCGCGTTCCCGAAATATACAAAATAGACATTCTTGGTTCGACACCCTATCATTGGCAAATTGTTTTCAACGAAAAATCACTTTCAGAATTGGCAATCACTGCACGAGATATTAAGTATGCAATAAACAGTTTTTTCAAACAAACCGATCTTGGGTATTTGTTAATTGATGATGGTGCAAAAAATTATTCGGAACGGGTGATGGCTATTGTGAGAGGTGAGGAGAAAAATGGAGCTTTGCTTGGCGATATTCCAATTAAGAAGATTGGTCGGAAGTTGGTTTTCCTAAAAGATGTCGCCGATATAAAATATGTTCAGAAACCTCCTACACAATATCAAAGAATTAACGGGCTTACGGCAATAGATATGGTTATTTATGCCGATGACGATGCTAATCAACTGGTGGTTGCCGAAAAGGTGCGCAAAACAATAAACCACTTGAAAGAATCATTGCCCAATATTTATGGTCTTGACCTTGTGTATGATGCTACGGATCGGATTAAAAGTGAAGCTTGGAAAACCATTCTTCGAACCTTGTTTTCTATCGTTATTTTGCTTTCTTTTATTCTTATTTTGAGTAGAAATTTTCGTTATTTATTGGTCATTAGCATCAGTATTTTTACCAATTTGGCTATTGCTGTTTTTTTCTATTATATCTTTCAAGTAGAAATTCATTTATACTCTTTGGCGGGTATCACCGTTTCTTTGGGAATTATCATTGACAATTCGATTATTATGACCGATCATGTGCGCTACAAAAATAATCGAAAAGTCTTTATACCCATACTGGCAGCCACGCTTACCACTATTGGAGCTTTGGTTGTGATATTCTTTTTGAATCAGCAACAAAAGATCAATTTGTTTGATTTTGCTTTGGTTATCATCATTAATTTATCAATTTCGCTGGCAATTGCTCTTTTTCTTATCCCTGCTCTGATCGAAAAAATTAAGATTGATAAGCGAAAACGAAGTATTTCTCGAAAATCGGGATCTCGAATTGTAAGATTTAATCATTTTTATTCCGCAGCCATTGTGTTTCTCAATAGATATAAAGTCTTGGTTGTTTTTTGTGGAATCCTCGGTTTTGGAATACCTTTTCATTTGCTTCCGAGGAAAGTTGATGATAATAAGTGGTATTCAGGTGTTTATAATGCAACACTGGGAAGTGATTACTATTTGCGAACGATGAAAGTTTTTTCGGAAAAATATTTGGGTGGGAGTTCTTATTTTTTTAGTAAGTATCTCGAAAATAGTGATATGGGGATTGAGGAGAAGCAAGTAAAATTGAATGTTCTTGTGCGTTTACCTTCCGGGGGGAGTATTCGGAAGTTGAATGAGGTTTATCGAGCATTTGAAAATTATTTGAGTCAGTTTGATGGTGTTGAGTTTTATACGACAAACATCAATGGCTTAGAAAACTCCGTGTTGGAAATATTTTTTACGGATGATGCTAAAACGACTTCCTTCCCTTTAAAGCTGAAAGGTGAATTGGAACGTCTTGCAATCGATTATTCGAGTGCTGATTTTACAATCTATGGCGTGGGAAAAGCTTTTAGTAATGCGCAAACGGATGGATATACGAACTCAATATTGGCATTTTCGGGATATAACTACGAAAAATTATCGGCTATTGTTCGTGCTGCAAAAGCAGAGTTGTCGGCAAATCCTCGTATTGTGAAAGTGTCTGAACGAACAAATAATTTTTGGGGTGGGGCAAACACCAAGTTGCAGTATATCGATATTCATAACAAGTACTTGGCAGCATCGGGAAGTTCACTTATAGGTTATGTTCAAAATTACAAAAGGTATGACCAACGTGGAGAAGTGCTAATGCGTATTCCTTCGAATGATGGTTTTGAAGATGTAAACTTGTTGTCAGATGCTTCATTCGCTGTTGATTTATGGAAATTTCAGAGAATTTCTGTTGGTGCGGAGCGCGCTAATAAATTGCTTGATGTTGCTGAATATACATCCGAAGAAGTATCAAAAACAATTAGCAGAGAAAATCAGGAATATACGGTTCGTGTGGGTTATGATTTTATCGGTTCGGAGAAACTTGGCGATAAAGTACTGGAAGCTTATCAGAAAAAATTTAATGCAGACGTGCCGATAGGTTATAAAGTTTATATCCCTGAATATGGAGGCTGGAATTACCGTGAGTCAAATCAGTACACGATTTTGTTTTTAATGTTTGTGATAATATTCTTTATATGTTCCATTTTGTTGGAATCTTTTACAAAGCCTTTTGTTGTTTTATTGATGATTCCTCTTTCTTTTATTGGAATATTTTTGATTTTCCCAATGTTTGAGGTACGATTTGATCAGGGCGGTTATGCTTCTTTTTTATTGGTTAGTGGTTTGGTAGTCAACTCTGCCTTGTATATTATTTATGATTTTAAAAATGTGAGGCAAACCTCAGGCTCTTCTGACGGTATAAAAAGTTATTTGAAAGCGTTTAACCTAAAAATTATACCCATACTGTTAACAATTCTATCTACAGTGTTGGGTTTGTTGCCATTCATATTTTGGGGAAGAAACGAATCCTTTTGGTTTGCTTTGGCTGTGGGGACAATCGGAGGTTTGATTTTTTCAATTCCTATTTTACTAATCTTTTTACCCCTGTTGTTGAAAGATGTGGGTAAAGCTAAAACCCGGACTAATGGTTGAATTTTTGATTAAAAGACCGATAGCTTCAATAATGACATTCTTAGCAATTGTGTTGCTTGGTTTGGTTGCTATGAACCTGATTCCAATTTCTTTATTGCCAAATATTGATATTCCGGAAATTACTGTGCATCTGGATGCGGACAATAAATCGTTGTATGTTATTGAGAAATCTATTGTCGCCCCAATGAGGAATCAGCTTTTGCAAGTCTCCGGCGTGAAAGATGTGCGAAGTGAAACGAAAAATAACAAGGCACTTATTCGTTTAACTTTTGATTTTGGTGTCGATATTGATTACGCATTTATTGAAGTAAATGATAAAATTGATGCTGTGATGTCAACAATGCCAAACGGCATTCGACGACCCCGAATCATCAAAGCTAATGCCGGTGATATTCCCGTTTTTAGCATTAGTGTAAACAGCAAAAATCATTCTGATGATGATGCTTCTTTTGTGCAATTGAGTGATTTTGTGAAAAATATTGTAAGGAAACGCTTAGAGCAATTGCCGGAAGTTGCCGTTGCGGATATTACCGGAACCGTTGAATCTGAAATATACATCACCCCTGATGTTAAAATTGTCCGAAGTCTTGGTTTGACAATGGATGATGTTGCCTTGGCTTTGGTTCAAAACAATATTGAAACACAAAGTATAATCCTGAAAGATGGACATTATCAGTACAATGCAAGATTTAAAAATGAACTGAAATCCATTGATGATATTCGTAATATCTTTATCCGAAAATCAGGAAGGATTTTTAAATTGGAAGACCTGGCAACCGTAGGACTGCGACCACAACAAAAGCAAGGGGTTTATTATAATAAATATGATAGAGCTATAAATATTGCCATTATCAAGCATTCTTCTGCACAAATAAATACCATGAAAGCTAAGGTCAATGAGGTCTTGGATTATTTTGAAGATAAATATCCGAATATTTCCTTTGAAATCAGTCAGGATCAGAGCTTAATTCTTAATTATTCCATGAACAACTTGAAACAAAGCCTTTTGATTGGCTGTATTCTTGCCATAGTCATTATGTTTTTGTTTATCCGAAATCCGATAGCTCCTTTGTTAATTGCTTTTAGTATTCCTGTTTCTTTGATCATCAGTGTTTTAATATTTTACCTGCTTGACATGTCGATCAATATTATTTCGTTGTCTGGCTTGATATTGGGTGTGGGAATGATGATTGATAATTCGATTATTGTCATTGATAATATTGCGCAACATTTAAAGACTGATAAATCACATTTTCAAGCTATTGTTAAAGGTGTCAACGAGGTTATTCGCCCTCTTTTGGCATCGGTTCTTACAACTTGCGCAGTGTTTATACCTTTAATTTTTCTTAGTGGTATTACCGGAGAATTGTTCTATGATCAATCAATAGCTGTTGCCGTAGGTTTATTTGTTTCATTGATTGTGTCGGTCACCTTGTTGCCTGTTTTGTATAAGTTGTTTAATATTGATCGCGTAAAAGAGAGTAAACGATCTTTTGTTTTGTTTGATGTTGAGAAATATTATAGCAAAAGTTTTGATTTTGTGTTTAAATATCGCCGTATTGTTTTCCTTCTGTTTTTTGTGTTTATGTTGTCCGGGGTGTATTATTTCAACCAATTGGATAAGCGACAAATCCCAACGATTAGTCAAACTGAACTTATTGTTGAAATTGATTGGGTTGAAAATATTAGTTTGTCGGAAAATGTAAAACGTGTAAGGCAAATCGTTGATGTACTTCCGGAAAACTGTCAAGTAAATTCTTACATCGGGGTTCAGGATTTTTTGCTCAATTCTTTAACTTGGAAAAATATGAATCAGAGTCGCTTGTATATAAATGCTTATAATCAAGACTCTGTATTGTTGATAAAGGGGCTTGTTCGTAAGTTTATGAGTGAAAATTATTCCAATTCGGATTTTCAGTTTGGAAAACCCGGGAATATATTTGAAAGAGTCTTTTCCGGAATACATAAGCATCGTTTTATTTTGGAGTTGAGTTCTCGCAATGGAGCATTGTTGCCCAGTCAAGAAGAACTTGACAATACTGTTGCAAATGTCCGAAAGTATTTGGATGTTGAAATGTCAAATAAAGCTGATAAACAGTTTATTATAGAATTTGAGCTTAATTTTCGGGCGATGCTGAGGTATGATGTTGATGTTCGCGCTGTTGAGGATGCTTTAAAGAAAGCTTATTATCAAGTTGAGTTAATCCGACTTGCTGGTCAAGGTTCTTTTATCCCGGTTGTTCAGGGTGAGAACCTGCCTTTCAACGGGGATTTGAAATCGGTATTTGTTGTTAATAATGCAGGGGTAAGAATACCTCTTTCAGAATTTGTGTCAGTCAAGAATACCTTTGTCGATAAGCAGATTTATTCCAATGAAGGCGGTGCGTATTTGTCTTATCCTGTTCATTTGGATGAAAATCAGATTGCTGATATTGAAGGGCTGGAAGCCGGGCTAAACAATGTTTCCGATCTGCAAATTAAAATTAGCGGTTCTTGGTTTGAGTTTAATCAACTTATTCGCGAAATGCTGACTGTTCTTGTTTTATCTCTATTATTGCTGTATTTTATTCTTGCTGCTCAGTTTGAATCATTGTTTCAACCTGTGATAATTTTGTTGGAAATACCGATTGCTCTTTCGGGAGGTTTGTTGTTTTTGGTGCTTTTTGATAGTAGTGTAAATGTTTTGTCAATGATTGGCGCGGTTGTGATGACGGGGATTGTTATTAATGATTCCATCTTAAAATTAGATACGATTAATAAGCTCAGAAAAGAAGGTGTGGAGCTTTATGAAGCAATTCATCTTGGGGGAACACGAAGGTTGAAGCCGATCATAATGACGAGTTTGACTACAATTCTGGCATTAGTGCCCTTTCTTTTCGGGAAAGATATAGGTTCGGAACTGCAATTTCCTTTAGCTCTCACAATAATCGGAGGTTTGCTTATAGGTACAATAATAAGTTTGTATTTTATTCCTTTGGTTTACTATTTTTATTCGACTTTTCTGAAAAAGAAGTGACTCTAATGCGGACATTTGTTCGGGAAGGTTTCGTAGTGTTGTTCAACAAAATCCCCAAACTTAGCTGTTTGTCTCACTTGCAGACGAACAATTCAGTTTGGGGATTGCGGTTTTATAAAAAGTATGATTTTGCTGAAAATCGAAGACCTTTTGAAATTAGTCTTTGATACATCTTACGCTAACTGCGGTATTCTTGAAATCAGCAAATCGTGATATTCCGTCACTAAAATGATTTACGGAGTGATGCCATGCTCTTGTCTGGCTTGCGGAAGTTCTTGTCCAGAAGAAGCCTCCGTTTGAGATACCGTTAAAGTTTCTTGATATGTCACACCAACCTCCCGGTAGGGCTGTAAAACCTGTAACGTTTGATCCGTTACCGTTAAGGTTTCCGTTTGGAGTCCAGCCTGATTGACTTTTTAAATATCCACCCTCGGACTCGCCTCGCAAGTCGGTTTGGTTTGCTTCGTGTGGCGACATGCCAAGGTATATTTCCAATGCTTTCCATTCTTCATCAGAAGGTATGTGCCAACCGTAAGGGCAGATTCCCTGACGATTTCCTTCGTTGTATTGTACAAGCTCATTCCATTGGTAAAGACCTCCGTAAGTGTCGCAGTTATTATCAACATTATTGTAACAGTACTTTTCGATTACACTATTGTTTGTTGCGTCTGCGTAGCTGTCAATTTTTACACCAACATTAAGGTTTTCTTTCATCCAACATTGATTGCCTATAAGAACGGTGTTGTATACATTTCCGTCAAGATCGGTTACGGTAGGTGTTCCCGGACAAGGTTCAGAGCTCGGCAGGTTGTAGCCGATTCTTATTAAATTCTGCTTTACGAGTGTGTTTGACCCATAGCTGTTTGTAACCGTCAGGCTTACAGTGTAGGTGTTTTCGTTGTTGTATGTGTGTACAGGGTTTTGTTCGGTGCTTGTGTTATTGTCGCCAAAATCCCATAACCACGATGTTGGTGAGTTGGATGATTTATCGAAAAAGTGAACCGTTAGAGGTGCAGTTCCGGTAAATTTGTTGTTTGAAAATCCTGCTAAAGGAATGGTGTCGACATATCCGCCATTGCCATCGCCCACTCTGATAGTAATTACATCACTTTTCTTCAAACCTTTCTCGTTTATACATTCAGCCTTTAAGGTGTGCGTGCCGCGAACCACCTGATCAACATTCCAATCAAAGAAATACGGATAATTGTATGACGAACCGAAATATACATCATCAAGGTAATATTTTATCTCTACAATGTTTCCATTAGGGTCTCCGGCTTCAACAAAAATTGTAACTACACCATGATCGGGTAATTGTGCATTATTATTGGGAGAGGTAATGTTACAATACAAAACATTGTCGTCGTTATTGTTATCGTAACCTCTGTTTTTGATGCAGGATGAAAATACTGCAATTAGTGTTAAAATTGCAAAAATAAGCTTTGCTTTTTGAACGTTTTTCATGTTTTTAAATTTTGTAATCAAATCAGAAACAGGGGAGAATTTTAATCATTCCGCAGTGTGTCTTACTATTTATCTCAGACATGGTCTGTTTCATTGTGTTAAATGAATCCTATTCCTCGCAAAGATACGGATAATTATTGCTTTTTACAAGTTTTATTCGTCTTCTCAATTCCTATAAGTCATAATTCTTTGTTTTTTGGTAAAAATAAGTCAATGTGACATGTTTGAATAGTGAAAACAAGACAAAATGTCATTTGTTTTTCTTTTTTATTGATCGGAATAGAATTTGAGACAAATGTTTCAAGAATAAATAGGAGGTAAAATGAATTTTGAAAAGTATACAATAAAGTCACAAGAAGCCCTTCAAAAAGGACATCAACTAGCGAGCGAAAATCAGAATAGTCAAATTGAGAATGTGCATATTTTAAAAGGCATTTTGGATACGGAAGACAATCTGTTGCCATATCTTTTTGAAACATTGCAAATTAATATTCAGGTGCTAAGGCAGAAAGTTGATCATTTGTTGAGCGGGCTTCCAAAGGTGAGCGGGGGAAAAGTGTATCTGAGTCGTGAGGCTTCGGAAATGTTGGAAGAAGCTGAAAAACAACTTTCCAAATTGGGTGATAGTTATGTTTCTGTGGAACACATTATCATCAGTCTTTTCAAGCAGAAAGATGCTGTTGGGAATATGTTGAAACAATTTGGTGTTAAGGAAGCGCGATTGTTGGAAGCCATTAAGGAAATGCGAAAGGGGAGTCATGTGGATTCACCTCATCAGGAAAATAATTACAATGCTTTGAAGCGTTATGCTTTGGATTTGAATGATTTGTCGTCAAAAGGAAAGCTTGATCCTGTGATTGGCAGAAATGAAGAAATCCGGCGTGTGTTGCAAATATTGAGTCGCCGAACAAAGAATAATCCGATTCTTATTGGAGAACCCGGAGTGGGTAAAACCGCAATAGCGGAAGGTATTGCCCATCGAATTGTGAATGGTGATGTTCCTGAAAATCTGAAAAATAAACAGATTTTTAGTCTTGATATGGGAGCTTTGGTTGCCGGAGCAAAGTATAAAGGTGAATTTGAGGAACGCTTGAAGAGTGTGGTAAAGGAAGTGGTGGATGCCGATGGTGACATTATTTTGTTTATTGATGAAATTCACACCTTGGTTGGAGCCGGAAAAGGTGAGGGGGCGATGGATGCTGCTAATATTCTGAAGCCTGCCTTGGCGCGTGGTGATTTGCGTGCAGTGGGAGCGACAACATTGTCGGAGTATCAAAAGTATTTTGAAAAGGATAAAGCTTTGGAAAGACGCTTTCAAAAAGTAATGGTTCAAGAACCTGATACTGCCGATGCTATTTCGATTCTTCGGGGACTGAAGGAAAAGTATGAAAGCTATCATCATGTTCGAATTTTGGATGAAGCCATTATTTCTTCGGTTGAGTTGTCGCAGCGGTATATTAGTGATAGGTTTTTGCCGGACAAGGCTATTGATTTGATTGACGAAGCTGCTTCTAAGCTTCGCTTGGAAATTAATTCAATTCCCGAGGAGTTGGAGGCTTTGGAACGACGAATATTGCAGTTGGAAATTGAGAAGGTAGCCATCAAAAGGGAGAAAGATCAACGAAAGATGGATAAGATTGAAGGCGAAATGGCACAGCTGAATGAGCAGGCACAAACTATGCGAGCTAAGTGGAAGGCTGAAAAGCAAAAGGTGGATGCTATTCAGGCTGAAAAAGCACATATTGAAGATTTGAAGGAGGAAGCCAAGCAAGCAGAGCGTGCCGGAGATTTGGGGAAAGTAGCTGAAATAAGATACGGTAAAATCGAAGAGGCGAATGTGCGCTTGAAAAAATATCGTGAGGAACTGAAAAGCATGCAAAGCGATAATCCCATGATTAATGAAGAGGTGGGCTATGAAGAAATTGCTGAGGTGATTGCCCGTTGGACAGGTATTCCGGTTAATAAAATGTTGAAGAGCGAGAAAGAAAAGCTTTTGTCTTTGGAAGAAGAGTTGCACAAAAGGGTAGTGGGGCAAGAAGACGGAATTGCGGCGGTGTCGGATGCTATACGTCGCAGTAGAGCCGGACTGCAAGATGAAAAACGTCCGATCGGTTCGTTTATATTTCTCGGAACTACGGGGGTGGGAAAAACCGAACTGGCAAAGGCTTTGGCTGAGTTTTTGTTTGATGATGAGAATAATTTGGTTCGTATTGACATGTCGGAATATCAGGAGCGACACGCCGTTTCGAGATTGATTGGTGCGCCTCCGGGATATGTGGGCTACGATGAAAGCGGACAACTGACCGAAGCCATTCGTCGAAAACCTTATGCTGTGGTCTTGTTGGATGAAATTGAAAAAGCACACCCGGATGTGTTTAATATTTTGTTGCAAGTTTTGGACGATGGAAGGCTTACGGATAATAAAGGACGTGTGGTCGATTTTAAGAATACCATAATCATAATGACTTCCAATATGGGGTCGCAACTGATTCAGGAGAAATTGTCGGACATCAACAGCAGCAATAGAGAAATGGTGTTGGATGGATTGAAAAGGGATGTGTTTGCTCTATTAAAACAAAGCATTCGACCGGAGTTTTTAAATCGTATTGATGAATTGATCATGTTTAACCCTTTGAGTCAGCAGGAAATACGGGAGGTTATCAAAATTCAACTCTCATATTTGCAAAAAACAATGGCAAAAAATCAATTAACACTCGAAATTAGTGACGAGGCTGTCGATTATATTGCGGAAAGAGCTTATGATCCTCAATTTGGCGCACGACCGGTAAAAAGGTTTATACAAAAGAATTTGCTTAATGCTTTGAGTAAGTTGATCTTATCCGGAAGTATAGACCAAAGCAAGGTTGTTAAGGTTGATCGTCAGGATAATCAATTGGTTTTTAGTAATTGAAATTTTTAGTGAAGTGTTGGGTAAAACGAAACAAGGATATAATCAAAGCTTTTTTGATTATATCCTTGAAGAGGAGAACGATATTTTATTTACTCAAATAAATAACAACAATTTTAGTGTTGTTTTGAAAGAAATTAAATATCGAATTTAATACCTTGTGCAAGAGGTAGATCAGTACCGTAGTTTACAGTATTTGTTTGACGGCGCATATAAACTTTCCACGAATCAGAGCCTGATTCACGACCGCCTCCTGTTTCTTTTTCACCACCAAAGGCACCGCCAATTTCAGCACCTGAAGTTCCCAAGTTAACGTTAGCAATACCGCAATCAGAACCGGCTAGTGAAAGGAAAGTTTCAGCTTCGCGAACGTCCAATGTGAAACATGCAGACGATAGCCCCTGTGGTACATTGTTCTGAATTTCAATAGCATTTTCAATGCTGCCACTGTACTTGATCAAATACACAATTGGAGCAAAAGTCTCTTCCTGAACGATTTCAAAATGATTTTCTGCCTCAGCAATACATGGAACAACGTAGTTGCCACTTTCGTAACCTTCGCCTTCCAACACTTCTCCACCAAACAATACTTTTCCGCCTTCTTTTTCAACTTGCTCAACAGCACTGCGGAATAAAGTAACGGAAGCATTGTCAATCAGCGGACCTACCAAATAATTTTCATCCAAAGGATTACCAATTTTACTCTTTAATCCTTCGTAAGCTTTGAGGAAGCTGTTTTTCACTTCTTCATAAATGTCTTCATGGATAATAATTCGGCGAGTCGAAGTACATCGTTGTCCTGCTGTTCCAACAGTACCGAATACGGTTGACATAATTGCCATTTGCAGGTCGGCGTTTGGTGTCATAATCACTGCATTGTTACCGCCCAATTCGAGAATGGTTTTTCCCAGACGTTTTCCAACGATGCCACCTACTCTTTTACCAACAGCTGTTGATCCTGTAACAGACATCAAAGGAATCCTATTGTCAGCTAAGAAGTTGTCGCCCATTACTGATGATTTTGCAATTACCAAGTTGAAGACACCTTCCGGAATGTTATTGTCTTTTAGTACTTTGTTGATGATACGTTGCGTAGCAATTGCTGTTAAAGGTGTTTTAGAACTCGGTTTCCAAACAACCACATCTCCTGCAATGGCTGCCAAAGCCGTGTTCCATGCCCAAACGGCAACAGGGAAGTTGTAGGATGTAACAATACCAACAATTCCAAGTGGGTGATACTGCTCTGATAAGCGGTGCATCGGTCTTTCCGATTGTAGGTTTACACCATTGATTAATCGTGCTTGTCCAACTGCAAAGTCGCAAATGTCGATCATCTCTTGAACTTCACCCAAACCTTCTTGGTAAATCTTTCCCATCTCTAAGGTTACCAATGCGCCTAATTCTTCTTTGTATTCTCGAAGTGCTAAACCAATTTGGCGAACAACTTCCCCTCTTTCGGGTGCAGGTACAGTACGCCATACTTTAAAAGCTTCTTGTGCCTTGGTAATAACCATTTCATAGTCTTCAATTGTTCCGTTCTGAACTTTAGCAATCTCTTTTCCATCGATAGGAGAGTGTGAGCTGGTAACTGTTCCGCTTGTTTCAAACCATTCAGCTCCGGTTGAAACGCCTTTGTTTAATTCTTTGATTCCTAACTTTTCTAGGACCTCAGGGATGTTAATTTTTTTCATTATAAATGATTTTCTAATTAGTTTCTAAGTCGGTATTTTGTAGCGATGCCAAGGCCACAATATTGTTGTTTATATAGTGTTTAAATTCATTCCCGTTTTGGAAGTCAAGGCTGACCACAAAATCGGTCTTTATTGATGAACTCCATACGAACGCAGGTACAACATCTATACGTCCATCATTGTTTAACTCACCACAAAAAACAGCGGAAGTGCTGTGTACAGTGTTGTACAAATTCTTGATTTTGGTGGTCGTTTCAGTCTGAAGGCTTAATCCGATTTCAATTTTTTTCTTACAGATGCAAATATTTTGCCTGTGCTAAGATTTCTATCAATTCGGCTTCGTCAAATGGTTTGAATGCTCGGTGACTTTCACATCGTTGACATTCTATCATTTTGTTATGGTTTGAAATTTTTTAATCGATATTTCTTTAAAATGTATTTGGTAGTTCGTATAATTTTTCAAAAGAAATTTTTACTTTTTCTTCCGAAAAATTGTTCTTCACATAATTATGAAGCTCCTGTGGGGCGTAGTTTTGGTAGGTGTTCATCATCGTGAGAATGCCTTCTTTGAGACCTTTTTCATCTCCCGGTTCAACAAAATATGCGTATTTATCGGGAATGATTTCGGGCAATGCTCCGGTATTGGGAAGTACTATCGGCTTTCCGCAAGCAAGATTTTCGGCAGCAACAATGCCAAAGGTTTCGTAATTGCTGAACAATACCATAAAATCTGATTGTTGAATAAATGTTGCAATCTCATGATGAGCGACAAGACCTTTGAATCGAATTAGGCTTTTAGGAATTTCTAACGCATCCGCATAGGAACGTAAGGACTCGAAATCAGGACCAATACCAATCAGTGTAAATTCAAAATCATTTCTTATTTTGCTTACTTCTTTTATGCTGCGAAGCATGCCGCTAATGTTTTTTGATTGATCTTCAAAACAACTGATGTGAATGATTTGTATTTTCTTTTTAGCTGATTGTGTGCCAATGTGAAACTTTTTTGTGTCGACAATATTGGGGATTATTATCTGTTTTTTGTTGTGCAAACCGTGTTTATTCATTCCCTTCATCAGCAAATCAGAAACTGTGGATAGGGCATTTGCATTTTTTACGATGATTTTGGTCGTCCATTTTCGGATGAAACCTCTGAATGTGGGGTTGTAGTCAAGATACCTCGACCAATGTTCCGTGATTACATAAGGAATGCCGTAACGCATTTTCCAGTAGAATGGCAGTATTCCGTTTCGTGTGAGTATGTGAACATGGTTAATATTCGGTTTTCCCAGTGTTTTGCATATTCTATTAAATCCTTGACGTTGGAATTTCAAAAAACTGTAAAGGCGCAGAAAAGGTGCTGCAACCGATTTCTTAGGTGCTTGAACAAAGTATCGGAAAACATGTACTCCATTTTCGATTCTATATTCTTCCATTTCTACAGCATTTACATCATCCAATTCGTGGATGTACAGTACTGATACCAAATGATCTTTAGCTACAATTTCAGCATGTTTTTCTACAAACAAACCAAACATAGAATCGTATTTGCTTGTATACCATTTGGGTAAGAACAATATATGTTTTTTGGAATCAGACATTTTGTAGCGGCAATTGTGGTCATGTTAATAGATGACTTCATTGTTCATCTCAGCTTTTTTATCAACTTTTTTTCCGTGCAGATATGCGATAATTCCAAATAGTACCAATCCAAGTATCAAGAGAATAAGGCTATCCCAAAGAAAATAGCCGATTGAACCTATTCCACCGCCGACAGCAATTCCTAAAGCCGTAAAAGCCGTTGTGAACTGACCGGATACGGTGTATCCATGCTTTATTTGAATATCTTTTATTATTCTTTGGTGCAATTTCGTGTAGTCGCGAATGGCTGCTTTGGGGAAGTTCTCCAGTTCATTCATTTCTTTGAGAAGGTTCAGAAAATCATCAAGGTAAGCATTTTTGTTGTTGATGTCTTTTTCTTGAATGAAGGAGTAGCTTTTTAGAATTTTGGAATAAAGAGCTTTAAGGTCTTTCTTTTTTGTATCTTTTGCTCTTTGCCGAGCCTTTGAAAGAATATGATTCATTATATTTTGAGTTACGATTGTTACGAACTCACAAAGGTAGTAATCTTCTTCCACATATTTAACTCGACTTTCGCAAGTTAAATAACTGGAAATTCTTTGCATCTTTGCACTTTTAATATTTAGAGACAATAACAATATGAATACAGATCTTGAGAGTTTACGAAAGAGTTTGGATGAAAATCATAAGTGGCCTGGACCTTATATGTTTAAGTTTATTGTTCCTGATGAGGAGGTTCCGGTAAATATGGCATTGAATTTATTCGGTCCGAAGGCTAAAGTTGATATTAAGTCAAGTAAGACGGGGAAGTATTTGAGCATAACAGGTGTTGAGATTATGCAAAATGCCGAAAAGGTTATCCAAAAATATGAAAAAGCAGCGCAGATAAAGGGTCTGATGGCTTTGTAGAGTCTTGTAAGCAAATAGGTTGTAATGAGTTTTGTTGTTTATAAATCTTCTGCCGGATCGGGAAAAACTTTCACAATTGTGAAGGAATATTTGTCGGTGGTATTGCGAGAACCTACCAAGTATCGTAGGATTCTGGCGATAACCTTTACCAATAAAGCGGCAAATGAAATGAAAGAAAGAGTCCTTCTTTTTCTTCGTCATTTAGCGGACATTGACGAAAATAAAGATACGGCAACAGTACGTTTTTTATTGCCCGATCTTATCGAAGAAACAGGTTTGACAGCAAAGGTTATTTCTGAAAATGCTAATAAAGTTATTACGCTCATTTTACATAATTACTCCGATTTTGCTATTTCGACCATTGACAGTTTTGTTCATCGCATTGTTCGGACTTTCGCCTTAGATTTACGATTGCCCATGAATTTTGAGGTGGAACTTGATGCCTCACAGATGATCGAAAAGGTGGTTGATTATCTTTTGTCCGAAGTGGGGCGTAAGCCTGAATTAACAACAATTCTTCTTGATTTTATCTTGTCAAAAACGGAGCAAGATAGAAGTTGGAATCCCGAAGCGGATATTGCTTCCTTTGTTTATTCGGTAATGGACGAAGAAGGAATGAAGCATCTTAAATCGTTGAGGACGTTTGATTTAAAGGATTTTTTGGCGATTAGTAAGGAAATTGAAAAGCATTATGCAATTCGGAAAAAACAACTTGAAAGTGAAGCTGCAAAGGTTTTGGAAAGCATTGCAAAACAAAATCTTAAACCTTCCGACTTTTATCAGGCACGATCAGGAATTTATCCCTATTTTGAAAGAATTTCTAAGGGCGACTTTAGCAAATCAGAACCCAATACTTATGTGCTGAAAGCCATTTTTGAAGATAAATGGCTGAAAAAAGGCACTTCGGCATCTGTGGTTGCATCCGTTGATAGTATTAAGCATGATATTGTCGCAAGTTTTCATCGGCTGCAAGAAGTATTCAAGGAATTCTTTTTGTATAAAAGTTTACAGAAAAACATCTATCCCTTGGCAATGGTTAATGAGATAGAAAAAATATTGCAAGATATTCGTCAACAAAACAACCTGATACATATTTCAGAATTTAATAAGCGGATAACGGCAATTGTTCTTAATGAGCCTGTCCCTTTTATTTATGAACGCTTGGGTGAATTATATCATCATTATTTAATTGATGAATTTCAGGATACTTCGGTTTTGCAATGGCTAAATTTACTCCCTCTTGTCGAAAACTCCTTATCCTACAATTATAAAAATTTGGTTGTGGGTGATGGCAAGCAAGCTATTTACCGCTGGCGAGGTGGTGATGTGGAACAGTTTTCAAAACTTCCTCTTATAACGAATCAAGACAATGACCCCCTTATTGAGGAACGGGAACAAAGTTTCAGGCGTTCGTATCACGAAAAAGTATTGGGAATGAATTATCGTTCCTACAAGGAGATCGTGATGTTCAACAATGATTTTTTTGAGTATTGCAAAAAGCTACTTCCCGAGCATCTTCAAAATGTCTATGATAAAGGAGCACAAGGCTACGATGAGAAAAAGAGCGGAGGGCTTGTGGAACTTTATTTTGTTGAAAATTCAAGAGAGAAAGAAGTTGTTGATGCTCAAACTTTTGTGGCTCTCAAGGAACGGATTGAGTCATGTGTTTCGGATGGCTTTCAATACAGAGATATTGCAATTTTGTGTCGTAGCAATTCCAATGCTTCGTTGATTGCCAATTATTTATTGTCGGAAAATATTTCCGTTCTTTCTTCAGAATCTTTGCTTTTAAAAAATTCGGACAAGATAAATTTCCTGATGGCATTTATTCAGTATCTTATTGATCAGTCGAACCAACATGCTATTTTGGTTATTCTTAATTATCTTTCAAAGCTAGGTTGCGTTGAAGGTCTGGATGATTATGCGGTGGTGAAAAATCTTCTTGTTAAGGAGAAAGAGCAGAATTATTATTTGTTGGATTATTTAAAAAAGCATATCAAGACCTTTGATTTTCAAGGTTTTTTGTTTTGGTCGCCTTATGATCTTTGCGAATCTCTAATATCGGAATTTAAGCTTGAAGAAAGTCCGGATGTATATGTTCAACAGTTTTTAGATACCGTTCTTGATCTTACGCAGAAGAAGTCCTATACTTTGTCAGACTTGCCCGAATGGTGGGAAAAGCAAGGGAAAAATATTCCCGTTGTAATTCCCGAGGGGATTGATGCTGTTCAGGTGCTTACAATTCACAAGTCGAAAGGCTTGGAGTTTCCTGTTGTGATGTATCCGTATGCTTATGAAAAGTCTATTCGCCAAACAAAATCTCGAATGTGGGTTCATTTGGAGAATGCTAATGTCTCTTCGCTCAGGAGTACGATCGTTGATTTAGACTCCAACATCAAGAAAACAGAACTTTCTTATATTTATGATGCTGAGGAGCAGAAGTCATTGTTGGATAGGATTAATTTGTTGTATGTCGCATTGACACGCCCCACCCATCGACTTTATATTTTGTCGAAGAAACCGACAGCTAAGTCTGATGGGGCTCGTATTGAAGATTTTTTATGGGCTTATTGTTCTCGAAGTTTGCCGGATCGTAAGGATGAGAAAAATAAAAGCTTTGTTTGGGGAAGTGGGCAAGCACGAAGAGAAAAAGATAAAGAGCAGAAATTAGCTGTTGTTTCTTTAGAAAGTTCTGAGCGTTCTGATTGGAAGAAATCATTAAGAATAGGTTTTCAGCATGGGCAGCTTTGGGGCGACAAGGGAGGAGACAGTGCTCGAAAGTGGGGGAATCTGGTGCATAAACTTCTCTCGGAGTTTGAAAGTAAAGATGATATTGAGCGATTGCTAACAGAATATCTTCTTAATGGAACGATTTCGGATTTGGAATATTCCGAATTGTTTGCCTTGTTTGATCGATTGATGGAAAATAAAGAAATATCACATTTTTTTGATAATAAGAGTATTGTGAAAAATGAGGCTGAAATTATCACACCCGATGGTGACGTTTATCGTCCGGATAGGGTTTTAATTCATGCTGATGATTGTGTTTCAGTGATAGATTATAAAACCGGAAAGCCTGATGATAAGCATAAAGATCAGGTGAGCAGTTATGCCCTTGTGTTGCAAAATATGGGCTATCGTCAGGTGAATAAATATTTGATCTATCTTGACGAAGAAGTCACAATCGTCAAAGTCGAAAACGATGACACAGCGATCGGTTGATCAATTTTAGACCATTGTTTGCTGTGGAGAGAGTGCTATTTTCTTGATGTTTTACAGCGAAAAAATATAGACAAGTTGTACCTTTGTGCACTAAAATTTTAGGTTTTGAAAATAGTAAGTGCAGAAGAGTTTTTAAAAAATGAAATCCTAATTGATGTTCGTTCACCCAAGGAATACGAAGAAGGTCATATTCCGGGGGCGATTAATATTCCGTTGTTTGATGATGATGAGCGTGCAAGAGTGGGGCTTCGCTACAAACAGAGTGGGCAGGAAAGTGCTGTTTTGCATGGTCTTGAAATTGTAGGCCCTAAGATGGCAGGGTTTATCAAAACGCTGAGAAAGTTTACCAAGAGCAAAAAAATCGGGATTCATTGTTGGCGCGGCGGCATGCGAAGTCAGAATATGGCTTGGCTTTTCGGAACTATGTCTTACGAGGTTGAAGTGCTCGAAGGCGGGTACAAAGCATATCGTTCGTTTATTCGTCAACAATTTGCAAATAAGGCACATATTGTAATATTGGGAGGAATGACCGGGAGCGGCAAAACCGATATTCTTCATCAGATGCAATCGCACGGAGTGCAAATTTTGGATCTTGAAGGTCATGCCCATCATAAAGGCTCTGCGTTTGGGGCTTTTGGTCAGAAAGCACAACCCACCAGTGAACAGTTTGAAAATAATTTGTATGTCGATTGGCAAAAGTTTGATCTTTCAAAACCTATTTGGATTGAAGACGAAAGTCGCTCCATTGGCGCAGTAAGTATTCCGGAAACACTTTGGCTGCAAATGCGTAAGGCTGAGGTTGTAAAACTAAATATGACTCCGGAAATTCGTTTGCCCCGATTGGTGAAAGAGTATGCCGACTTTCCGAAAGAACGAATTGCGTCTGCCCTGACTAGGATTCAAAAAAGACTTGGAGGACAGCATCTTAAAAGAGCAATGCAGGCTCTTGATGAAGGAGACTTCTACCAAGTAGCTGCAATTTCCTTAAATTATTATGATAAAGCATACCTCAAAGGTTTGTCGAAGCGAGATGAAATAACGATTCATGAAGTTGAAATTAAGCAAGACAATCCTGAGCTGAATGCTGTTTTGGTACAAGAGTTTTATGATGCAATGACTGAGGTTGAAGTGTTACGAAGTGAATGATTGATCGAAAAGGGGTATACAAAAAGCTGTTATTCAGGGTTAAATTTTCCTTGTTGATTGTCGTGAAGCTTGTCTTTCCGATAGTTTTTCTGTTTTTTGTATTAAATTTTCTTTTTCCTTTAAAGGTCAATATAGACTATTCAAAAGTTATTTACGATCGAGAGGGTAGAACAGTACATACTTATTTGACGGAAGATGATAAATGGCGCATTAAAGCCGGTCTTGATGAAATCACACCGGAATTACGTAAAGCAATTATTCTGAAAGAAGACAAGTATTTTTATTATCATCCGGGGATTAACCCGTTTTCGTTAGTTCGGGCAGTTTATAAAAATATCATATCAAATCGGAGAGTCTCGGGAGCATCTACTATAAGCATGCAATTGGCTCGCTTGCTACATCCTGCCGCAAGAACTTATACCAATAAAGTGATTGAAATGTTTCGAGCTTTGCAGCTGGAGTGGTATTATTCTAAAGATGAAATATTGCAAATGTATTTGAACTTGGTGCCTTATGGGGGAAATATTGAGGGAGTTAAATCGGCTTCGCTTTTATATTTTGAACAAGAACCGGAGGCTTTGAGTTTATCGCAAATTCTGGCACTATCGGTTATACCCAATAAGCCGACAAGTTTGCGCCCCGGAAAAAACAATCAAAAGCTTGTTGCTTTCCGTAATAAGTGGTTGAACTATTTTCTTGAAAAGGGCTATTATTCCGAACTCGAAATACAAACGGCATTGGCAGAACCACTAATCATGCAGAGACATGCTGCACCTGACGATTTACCGCATTTGAGTCGTCGATTGGCAAATAAAATAGATGATGTTGAGGTGTTTACGACAGTAAATATGGAAATTCAAAAAGATGTGGAGCTGTTGTGTAAAAACTACATCGGCAGGATTCGACACAGAAATATTGGTAATTGTGCCGTCTTGGTGCTTGATAATAAAACCCGTGAGGCTGTTGCCTATGTGGGGTCTTCCGATTTTTACGACCTTCTCAGTCAGGGGCAGGTGGATGGTGTTCAGGCTGTTCGTTCGCCCGGAAGTACCTTAAAACCGTTTTTATATGCTTTGGTAATGGACAAAGGAATGGTAACTCCGGCGAGTATTTTGCCCGATGTTCCCGTTGATATTGGTGGGTGGACTCCCGAAAATTATGACGAAAAATTCAAAGGTCGGGTAAGTGTTGAAGAAGCTTTGTCTTTATCTTTAAATGTCCCCGCCGTGAGGCTCTTGGATGATTTGGGTCTTGCTACGTTTACGAAGTTTTTGATTGCTTCATCATGTGAGACTATTGAACAACAACAAGAAGATTTGGGACTTTCATTGATCCTTGGCGGCTGTGGAAATACCTTGGAAGAGCTTACGAATATGTATGCAATGCTTGCCGATGGAGGTAATTATAAACCGATCAGATACACAGTAAATCAGAAAGAAGTTACTGCTCAAAAACTATTGAGTTCGGGTAGTGTGTGGATGGTTGGGAATATTCTGACGATGCTTCAAAGACCGGACTTACGAATGAATTTTGAAAAAAGTAAAAACCTTCCAAAAATTTCTTGGAAAACGGGAACATCCTACGGACGACGCGATGCTTGGAGCATCGGTTTCAACACAAGTTATAGTGTTGGAGTGTGGGTTGGAAATTTTGCGGGAAATGGTGTGCCCGACTTGAATGGCGCAGGATATGCGACTCCGTTGCTTTTTGAGGTTTTCCACCTTCTTGATTATTACCGGAAAGCAAGCCAATTTGATATTCCGGATGATATCGATATTCGGCTTGTTTGTCAGGATTCAGGCTTGCCACCAAGTGATAGTTGTACAAATCAAATTTCGGATTATTACATTCCGGGAGTGTCTTCCAATACAAAGTGCGATCACCTGAAAGAGGTATATGTGAATGCTAATGAAGATATTTCGTATTGCAAATCGTGTTTGCCTGCGCAAGGCTACAAGATAAAAAGTTACCCCAACTTAGCCCCGGAGATTATTGCTTATTATGAATATGAGCATATTCCTTATCATTCAATTCCCAATCATAACCCCAAGTGTACAAGGTTGTTTGAAGAACAAGGACCCGAAATTAATTCTCTTACTGATGGCGCAACGTATTATTTACTTCGCGACGAAAGCAATCGTTTGAAACTGTCCTGTTTAGCACAGAACGATGTCAGTCACCTGTACTGGTACATTGATGATGTGTTCTATAAAAAAGTCGCGACGGGGGAGGAGCTGTTTTTTTCACCACGATCCGGAAGAATAAAAATAAGCTGTGTTGACGATAAAGGAAGAACAAGCCATATTTTTGTTAGCGTTGCTTATGTCGGTTAGATTGATTTCATTTGCCATGAGTAATGCTGATTAATTTTTCTTTGAAACGTTTAAAATCGCTTGCTATTTCGGGTCTTTTTTTAACATCAAAACAAGCGAAGCCTTCTATTATTTCAAACCCCATAAATTTATAAGGAGTACTAATGGCAGTGAGTACTTCATCCAAACTTAAGCCCTCAAATAAAAAAGCATCATCCTGATCAAATGCTTGTTTGGGAGCGTTCCAGGTGGAAGAAAGCAGAAATTTCTTTCCGTGTCCGGTGCCGCCACTACCGTAAGGATTGTCATGAGAGCTTTGACGACCATCACCAATAGCCAAGTTTCGTCGCCGAATGAGTTCGCTGAATACTTCGTCAATATATTTTTTATAAATCCACGGACCTCCAAACCAAAAAATAGGTAATTGAGTAATCACCAAATCAGCATTTTCATGCTTGTCAGCTTCTTCCTGTATTTCGTAGCCTGATTCTATGTGCGTTAACTCTACATTGAACTGTTCATTTTCAAAAAAATCTTTCGCAATTTGTACTAAGCTGTTGTTTAAGGTTCCTTCCGAAGACGGATACCGTTGATGCGCATTAATAATGAGGATGTTCTTCATGTTCTTAGAGTTTTGTAACCAAATCGGGTTCATTCGATAGCATTTTATTAAGGGATCGCTTTCGTTTTAATCTGCTTTATAGTTTTTCGATTTCTTCTTTCGTTAGTCCGGTGGATTTAACAATTACCTCTATTGAAACACCATTGTTCTTGAGTTCTTTTGCTATTTCGATGTTTCTTTCTTGTCTTCCTTCTTTGACACCTTTTTCCATTCCCTTCTCCATTCCTTCTTTGAGCCCTTCTTCACGTCCTTCTTTGAGTCCTTCTTCACGTCCTTTTTCTATTCCTTCTTTGAGACCTTTTTCATGCCCTTCTTCTCTCGAAGAGCTTACCACATTGTTAATATCGCGATAATACTTTAAGCTTTTCTCGTAGTTTTTTCTTTCTGTTGGGGTGAATTTTGCAATTTCT
>PDWJ01001274.1_pt1 | contig 41474 bp, 34 predicted proteins | sample 1430881 | NCBI WGS metagenome assembly PDWJ01 (sample SAMN01162460, study PRJNA174530) | Oral metagenome, whole genome shotgun sequencing project. | biome: Marine environment; feature: Marine mammal; material: Swab sample of the gingival sulcus; isolation source: swab sample of gingival sulcus...
TTCCGTACCAGGAATTTTCGTGCAATTGTCATAACATACTCCTTTTAATCGACATTTGATTGCTTGTTTACGATTGAAAGAAATATGTGAAAACCAAAAAGATGTAATTAACTATACTGCCAGGACTTAAAAAATGCCAGGAAAATTTTCAGTATATTTGGATGTCCTTTATCGCTTTTGTTCGGTTTATTTTTTTTGGGTGTCCCTTGTTGCTTCTGTTGCTTCTTTGTTTTTTTTGGGTGTCCCTTGTTGCTTCACTCATTTTTTGGGTGTCCCTTGTTGCTTTTTTCTTGTGGGTGTCCCTTGTTGCTTCATCCCTTGTTGCTTCACTTCCCTTGTTGCTTCACTCCTTTTAAGTCGAAATAGTTTATCCTGTAACCCTGCTTGTCAAGTAACACAAGCCTCTCCTTATCGATATACATATTTCTGAAGCCTTGTTGAATTTCACCGGGTCCTTGACCTTTTTCTATTAATACCATTTGTGTTTTTCCAAGCGGATCAATTTTCCAAACAAATGTACTTTTAGAATCAAAGGCGAAAAGATGGCCATTGTGATATTGAACAGATTTAGGTTGGGTTACTGGTTGACTCCCATCTGAGTCGAATTGGTGGATTATTCTTGTTATTGTGATTGTTGGAATTGAGCACACTGTACAATATAAAATCGTTAACAAATAAATCAAACACCCTTATAAGACCCTTGCCGTAGGCGGAGGGAAGTTGGAGTAGTTAACAGGTTTCGCAGGAATAAGTTTTAGATACTTGTTCTCCCACAAGATAACAGGTCCGAGAATCAACGCATGTGTTACCCCCCTCTTCCGTTTTCGTATCTGATTTCAAAACGCGTGATACACCTTTCCGTATCCAGCTATTGTGCAGATACAGATATTGATCATAATATTATTGGGGACACTGGTATAAACGAGGGATGGGAGCGGATCATCCTGTGAAAAATCATCAGTGTCCATCTGTGGTTAAAAAAAAAGGAACCACAGATGAACACTGATAAACACAGATATTTATCAAATGAAGTCATTCACGAAATGATTGGTTGTCCATTTGAGATTCTAAACATGATTCATTCATTAAAAACCCTTTGTTTGGGTGTCGCATATTCAACCATATTCAATATTCATCTCATTCGTGTGAATTCGTGTTCATTCGTGGTAAAAAACAATCCGTGTCCATCTGTGGTTGAAAAAAGGGCATGCCCCCGGCTTCAACCAGACACATGCCCTAATGAATTTCTTAAAATTTCAATCGATTTGATTATTTTCTTCTAATAACCAAAATTCCACTTAAAACCAGTAACGACGCAAACAGAATCATTCCCCATTGGCTCATTGTGGGTACTCCAGCTCCACCTGTTCCACCTGCTATAGTGTAATCACCGCCAACCTCTACCGTAACATCGCCAGTATGAGTTGAACTAAAGCCTGAAACAACCAACTTGTAGGTTCCAGCCGCTAACGTAACACCATCTGAAGGTTCAATGGCACTTAATAATCCTGGACCACCATCATCATCCCAGAAAACAAGACTATCTGCAGGATTGGCTGGATCAAAATCACAGTACACGAACATAAGCGTATCACCAATGGTTGTTCCAGCAGAGGTAACGACCGCATCAAGAGCCTCACCACCAGGCGCAACAATATCAAATACGACATAACCAACACCATCAGAACTGGAGTCTGAGCTTGTAGCCTGACAGTTTAAATCCAATGAAACATTCCATCTACGGTCAAATACCTGTGATCCGTCAATGGTTTGGGTAAACGAGCCAGCACGATTAAAAGGACCAAGATATTCCGAATTATCAGGTGCTTTTTCACCGGTTAACCTACCTTGTCCCAAAGCAGCTATCGTTATCAAAAGAGCCATTATAGTTGTTATTTTTTTCATTTTTTCCTCCAACATAAAGTACTGTGCCACAGTTAATAATAATAATACAGGTCATCCTATCATTCAATGTATTTTTATCCAGATCAACAGAACAGCCTGGCTTTTTATACCGATACCGCAATGTAAGTTAAAATGAACGCCACAGGAGATAAAGGGATCGCCGCCAACATGGTTGTCACTTCTTGTGTTTTGCTTCTTGTATTTTCAATTTGGAAGACTATTAGACTGCGTTATTGATGACACTACAACACCTCAGGAGAGTCATTAAATACGGTAGTCGAGTGGAAACATTACCCGCTTTAGGCAACCTAATCCATTTATTTTTGTATAACTTAATTATTATTCGCAAAAAAAGGCCGCACGTGGCGGCCTTTTTTTGTGAAATTGTCATCGGTATTTAGAATTTAAAGAGCCCACCGAACTTGATGTAGTCTTTTTCGTTGTCTAAGTCATCTTCCATGGTGGCATAGTACGCGTAAAGAAAGGCCTTCTTGTTAAAGATATAGTCGACCCCAACAGTAAGAGAATCCAGGTTGTTTTTGATTTCTGAATCGCCATATTGTACTTTCCACCTGGTGTTTCCAGTTTTAAAGGCGGCATTGAAGATAAACGCATTGTGGTCATCGGCTCCATCTTCATCATGTGTCACCAGCTCATAAAGACCTCCGACCTGCCATTGATTGACTTTGTACAGTAAAACCAGACGGGTGATGTCTATTTCCCCCAGATCCTGATCTCTGGCAACGGCAGCATAGAAGCCATCTTTGTTATAGTTTACGTTGGCACTGATGACATCTGCGGGACCATCGCCCAAATCACTGCCTTCGCCGGGAATCACGGCTGCGACAAAAGAGAAGGACTCGCCAAGCTTAGGCGAGGCATAGGCCAGGACGTTGTTAGCGCGAATTTCACCGGCCGTCAGGGTTTTAATATCGGTATCGCCATCATTGAAGAGATCCAACTTACCTTGAGCCATTTTGGTGGGTGTATCGTGACGTCCCGCCATAACAGTGCCAAAATTGCCCGCCAGTCCAATAAACTGGTTTCTTGATTTTATGTGATCTTGTGATGCTTTTGAAACATCGGCTACATCGACGCCCCATTCCATTTTGTAAACGGCTTTCAGCGTATCCGTCAGGTCATAACTTCCTTTGATTCCGAATCTTGAGCTATGGCTCTTCAGTTTCCAGGCATCCGCGTCATTGATGTCCTCCATACCGTAGGAAAGATTAATCCTTCCATAAACCTTAGGAACTAATTTTTTCTTGTCACCGGCAAAAGCCATACTCAGGCATGCCAGCATAATCAATAGAACTATTTTTTTCATTTCTTCTACTCCCAAATTTCAGCGTGTTTAAAATAATAATTCCAAAACCAAGACATTGCTCAAAACAATGCCGAAACACGCTTGAATGATCAGCTGATTCCTTGAAGCTTCAGGGGTCAGGCTGTATAAAAAAAAGCGTTATCAATTTCTTTGTCAATAGTCGTGTCGACTAAAAAAGAAACCCCACGCTTTCACGGCAAAGAATACATTAAAACAACAATTCAATCCAGTCTCAAACTTCAAAAGAGTTCACCCGACAGAGACGTGTCAACAGGAAAGCTTCCTCTTGAGAATCCACCCTTTTGCACTTGAGACCTTTGCGAAGAGCTCATTTTTTATAAAAATCGCATTTATTAACTCCATACGCGGAATTTTGTGCTTTAATAACGGGTTGGAGAGGGCGGGACAAGGATTGAGTTCTCATTCATGCAACTAATGTGACCCAAACATAATCCACACTCCCAGTCGGGTTAGTCCGAGCCTCTAGGGCCTCGACTACGTGCTTACCCATCATTGCGATGAATGCATCTACTCCAACAAATTGAATCCATCATCTTCACTGGGAGGTTCACAGAAACACGAGCTCACAAGATTCCCTGAGTCGTTGACAACACTGTTTTGGCAGCTCTCAGGTTTGTAAAAGGTTCATCCTGCTTCCGTTCATCACTTAATCAATCGACGGTGACCTCCCATACAAACAGAATCCAAAGTCCTCGCATTGCCTGTGGTATTGACCAGTGCTCATGTTTTACGGTTAAGGAGAAACCAACACATGGCGACCTACCATATAAAAAAGGGCTACAATGTACCTATGAAGGGAGCTCCGGCTAAAAAGAAGGAAGTTCTTCCCGTACCCAAAACCCTAGGTATATGCCCAACTGACTTTCAGGGAATCAAACCCAAGCTGACGGTTAAACTAAACGATAAGGTAAAAATCGGTTCCCCGCTGTTTTTCGACAAAAGGAATCCCGAAGTTCAATTCGTTTCACCTTGCGCGGGATGTGTTTCCGCCATTCATTACGGTGCGAGAAGAAAAATCCTGGATATTGCAATCACGCTTGACAAAGAGGAAGAAGCTATTGATTTCAAAGCGTTTACAGAAAAAGCCTTAACAAGCGCTTCAGCCGGGGACATTAAGGAAGTTATGCTGAAGGCAGGCTTATGGCCTTTTATTCGGCAACGTCCCTACAACTGCATTGCCCATCATGAAGACAAACCCAAAGCGGTCTTTGTCAACTGCATGGATACCGCGCCGCTTGCATGCGATCCTGTCTACGCTCTGTCTGAAGAGGGCGAAGCTTTCGCTCTCGGCATCGAGATTCTCAAAAAACTAGCCGGAGACAACATTCACGTGGTCACATCACCGCAAGGAAAAGCTTCGTTCAGCAATGCCAGGGGAGTTCATTTGCATGAATTTACCGGCAAACATCCCGCGGGGCTGGTTGGCACTCACATTGCCAAGATCGATCCCATTAACAAAGGTGAAACTGTCTGGGTTATCAACGCTCGTGATACGGTCACCATTGGGCAATTCTTCCAAACCGGATCCTTCCCCACCAAGCGCATTATTGCTGTCACGGGCAATGGCACCAAAGAGCAAAAGTACCTTGAAGTTCGAGCGGGAGCCAAGTTGGAAGACATACTGAAAGGCAACCTGCAAGAGGGAACCCAGCGTGTTATCTCCGGCAATCCGTTGACCGGTGTACAGCGCAGCAAAGAGAGCTTCCTCGGTGTTTATGACAGCTCGGTCACTGTCATCCCGGAACCCACGGGGAAAAAATTCATCGGTTGGATGTTACCCGGGTTCAATCGCCCCAGCTACACGCGAACGTTCCTGTCCAGGCTGATCCCCGGGAAACTTTTCTCGTACGACACGAACTTGAACGGTGGTCAAAGAACCATGGTTCAGTCCGGTCTTTTTGAGAATTTAGTCGCCCTCGATGTTCATCCTGAATTTCTGGTCAAGGCAATTCTGGCGGGAGACATTGAACTCATGGAGAAACTTGGCATTTTGGAATGCGATGAAGAAGATTTCGCACTCTGTTCTTATGTTTCACCTTCCAAAATAGAAATTTCATCCATCATCAGAGATGGACTTGAACTCATGGAAAGCATGTTAGAGACTCATTGGACACCAAAAGATTCATGTCCATTGTTATCCTGGCGCTTATGCCAGCGCTCTTTTTTGGCGCCTACAACACCGGTCTTCAAAACGCTCTGGCTGCTGGTGAATCCACTGAACATGTGGGTCAATTGTTTATTTCCGGTTTTATAACCATTCTTCCCATCATCATCGTCAGTTACGCTGCCGGCGGATTCTGGGAAGTCCTCTTCGCCGTCGTCAGGAAACACGAAATTAACGAAGGTTTTCTGGTAACCGGACTGCTCTTCCCTCTCATACTCCCCGCTTCCATGCCTCTCTGGCAGGTTGCTGTGGGTATCAGCTTTGGCGTGGTTATCGGCAAGGAAGTATTTGGCGGAACAGGGATGAACATCCTCAACCCGGCTTTAACAGGACGAGCCTTTCTGTACTTCTCCTACCCTGTCCAGATTTCAGGCAACAAGGTTTGGACCACCATCGACGGATTCAGTGGTGCCACACCTCTGGGTACCGCCGCCAGCACGGAAATAGGTGGTAACGCCATTGACGTACTAAACCAAGCGGGCGTCACGCTTTCCGATCTCTTCTACGGATTTGTGCCAGGAAGTATCGGTGAGACGTCGACTCTGGCGATTCTCATTGGAGCCGTTCTACTTTTGATCACGGGTGTTGGCAGCTGGCGCGTTATGTTGAGCGTCGCGGTTGGCGCCATTCTCACCTCAGTTGGCCTCAACGCCGTAGCCAGCGAACAGTTACCGGGCATTTTGACTCTGTCCTGGCAACACCAGCTGACCATGGGCGGCCTGATGTTCGGTGCCGTATTCATGGCAACTGACCCGGTCACAGCGGCCAGAACCAACATAGGCAAGTACATCTATGGCTTCATGATCGGTGTATTGACCATCTTGATCCGTCTGTGGAACCCGGCCTATCCCGAAGGAGCCATGCTGGCGATCCTTTTCATGAACGCCTTCGCTCCCTTGATTGACCACTACGTGGTCGAAGCCAACATTAAAAGGAGGTTACGCCGTGTCCAAGTCTAAAGGAACCCGATATACATTTATCTTCGCGACATTTGTCTGCGTGGTCTGCAGCCTCGTTCTCGCGGTTTCGGCTACCGTTCTGCAACCCCTGCAACGGGCCAACATCAAACTGGACGTTGTTCAGAACATTCTCATCTCTGTAGGACATGAAAAAGAAGAACTCACGACCATGACACCAGATCAGGTTTTTGAATTGTTTGCCAAAGAGTTTGAAACCATTCTGATTGACAAAGACAATGTGCGTCAAACCAGAGATTTCATGGAAACGGAGCTGAAAAAGCTCAAATACGAAGACAATGACCTCAAAACCATGACAGAGGGAGAGCTGGTCGCCACCTTTAAGGCCAAGTTAGGCCTGCTGGCCAAGAAAGCCGGAAAGTCAAAGGCCGATTACGACCCCGGATACAAACTCGTCTACGCCTACAACCCCGATCAAACGACGACTCAAGCTTATGTCATTCCCATAGAGGGGTACGGTTTGTGGGACCTGATTCACGGCTATCTGGCCCTGAATCCCGACTTGAATACCGTAAGAGGCATCACCTTCTATCAGCACAAGGAAACACCCGGCCTGGGTGCTCTTATCACGGAAGACTGGTTCGTCAAGCAGTATAAGGGCAAGAAGATACTGGATCCATCCGGCAAGTTGGTTTCGGTTGAAGTTTCCCGCGGTAAAGCCAAAGATCACCACTCCGGTGCCGAGCTGGACCACTATGTGGATGGCATCAGCGGTGCTACCCTGACAGGCAAGGGACTCAACCAATTCATTAAAGCGAACCTCGAGATTTACGAACCGTATTTCGTTGAACTGAGAACAAAACAATCACAAGGAACTGAATTATGAGTACGGGAACAAGCGCAGCGCCTGCGAAAAAGGCGTCATTGTTCGGGAAAAAAGAACAAAAATTCCTGAAAGATCCACTTTGGGACACGAACCCCATCACCCTTCAGGTTCTGGGCATCTGCTCAGCCCTGGCTGTAACCAGCACGCTGAAACCGGCACTGGTTATGTGTATTTCAGTCATTGTCGTCCTCTGCGGATCCAATGTTATCATCTCACTCATGCGCAACATGATTCCCTCCAAAATAAGGATCATAGTTATGCTGGCGGTGGTATCCACACTGGTAACCCTGGTTGATCAGGTTCTCAAAGCCTACATGTATGAACTTTCAAAAGAACTGTCCGTTTTTGTCGGCCTCATTATTACCAACTGCATTGTCCTGGGCAGAGCGGAAGCCTTTGCACTGGCCAACAAGCCCTGGCCATCTTTCCTGGATGGATTGGGCAACGGCCTGGGCTACAGTATCATCCTGGTACTGGTTGCCATTGGCAGAGAATTATTCGGAAATGGAACGCTGATGGGTTTCCAGGTTATTCCTTCCTCGCTCTACGATATGGGGTATGTCAACTCGGGTCTCATGATCCTTTCGCCCGGAGCGTTCATCCTGCTGGGATTGATTATCTGGGTCCAGAAAGCATTTTCAAAAACGGTGGAGGAATAAACAATGATTGTAGAATTAATTAGTATTGCCACAAAAGCGATTTTCATTGAGAACATTCTGCTGGCCAGCTTCCTCGGAATGTGTTCCTTCCTCGCTGTTTCAAAGAAAGTGGACACCGCTGTAGGTCTCGGCCTGGCTGTTATTTTCGTCTTGACGGTAACGGCACCGATGAACTGGCTCATCAATGAGTTCCTGCTCAAGGACGGCGCCTTGGCCTGGGCGGGTTTTCCAAAAATCAACCTGAGTTTCCTGCAGTTTATCTGCTATATCTCAACCATCGCGGCCATGGTTCAAATTGTTGAAATGGTCATGGATAAATTCACACCTTCGCTCTATCAGTCGCTGGGTATTTTCCTGCCTCTGATCGCTGTTAACTGCGCCATCCTGGGTACTTCCCTGTTCATGGGAACCAAGGGATACGATTTCGTCGAAAGCACGGTTTACGGTTTTTCATCGGGAGTAGGCTGGTTACTGGCTATTGTTGCCATGGCGGCTATCCGGACGAAGTTGCGTTACTCCAACATTCCCAAAGGGCTCAGAGGCCTGGGAATCACCATGTTGATCACTGGCTTGATGGCTCTTGGTTTCATGAGTTTCATCGGTATCACACTGTAAGAAGGAGAGAAAGATGGTTTTAAGTATTGTTTTAGGCATTATTGTTTTCTCCTTTGTCATCCTTTCACTGGTTGGCATCCTGACCGTTTTGGAAAAGAACCTGGTTCCCCAGGGCGATGTGCAGCTTCTCATCAACGACGATGAAGAGAAAAGTCCCCAGGTTTCTCCTGGAACCACTGTTCTGACCGCACTGGGAAGCAACGGCATTTTTCTGCCCTCTGCCTGTGGCGGCGGTGGAACATGCGCCATGTGTAAATGTCAAATTACCGAAGGCGGCGGAGAAATCCTGCCTACGGAATTGACCCACATCAGCCGTAAAGAAGCGCGTGACCACTGGCGTCTGGCCTGCCAGGTCAAGGTCAAGGGGCCCATGAAAATTCACGTACCCGAAGAGATCTTCAGCATTCAGAAGTTCAATTGCACCGTTCGCTCCAACAACAACGTGGCGACGTTCATTAAAGAACTGGTGCTGGATATCGACGACGGTCAAACTCTGGACTTCCAGGCTGGCGGCTACATTCAAATCGATATTCCCGAATATCAAAACCTCAGTTACAAGAGCTTTGATATTCCTGAAGAGTACCGGGAAGATTGGGACAAGTACAATTTGTGGCGCTATGTTGCCAACAACGACGAAGAAATCTATCGGGCCTACTCCATGGCCAACCACCCGGCTGAAGGGAACCGGGTCATGCTGTGTGTCAGAATCGCTTCACCTCCTCCCGGAAGAGACGATATTCCTCCCGGACTGGCATCGTCCTATATTTTCAATTTGAAACCGGGCGATAAGGTTGTGGTCAGCGGTCCATACGGTGAATTCTTCCAGAAGAAGACCGATCGCGAGATGTGCTTCATTGGCGGCGGAGCCGGTATGGCTCCCATGAGAAGTCACCTCTTCGACCTCTTCCACACACAGAGAACCAGTCGAAAGGTCACCTTCTGGTACGGTGCCCGATCACTTCGCGAGATGTTCTATCAGGATGACTTCAATTCCATTCAATCTGAATTCGACAATTTCAAGTGGAATGTCGCTCTTTCCGATCCACTGCCTGAAGACAACTGGACAGGAAGCACCGGCTTCATTCACCAGGTCGTACACGATGAATATCTCTCCAAGCACGAAGACCCCACAGAAATAGAATACTATCTCTGCGGCCCACCCATGATGCTCTCCGCCGTCACCAACATGCTTGTTGATCTGGGTGTCGAGAAAGAAATGATCATGTACGATGAATTCTAAACATCAAACCCATTCAAAAAAGGAGTACCTTTTGGTGCTCCTTTTTTTTCTTGTACTCCACTCTTGTACCCGCAATGAACCTCTGATTGCCAGAGGGTTGACCATGGGTACCGTCTGGATGGTCAACATCCAGGATCCCGTTGTAGACCCATCAAGAATTAAGCAGGACATTCAGGCTGAACTGGACCGCATTGACGAATTGATGTCCAATTGGAAGGAAGAGAGCGATGTCTGCCGTTTCAACCGGCTGGATCCTGAAACAGCGCTTGTGATTTCTAAAGACACTGCCAGGGTCATCACCTCAGCCCAACATATCTACAAACTGACCCATAAGCGGTTTGACCCGACACTGAGCCCACTTATCGATTTGTGGGGATTTGCAACGAAAGAAAGAGGCACCTTTCCCAAACCGGATGAAATTCAACAGGCACTTCAAAAAGTGGGCTTTGAGGGTATTGCCCTGGATGGACGAATCATAAGGAAAACCGCTCCCGAACGATCATTGAATTTATCGGCCATCGCCAAAGGCTATGCCGTTGACTGCGTCTATGACTTACTGATAAGCAGAGGCTACCAACGCGTTCTGGTCGAAGTGGGCGGCGAAGTTCGCGCCTCGCAACACAAGGAAGAGAACACAGCCTGGCGGATTGGTGTTGAATCACCCCTTTACGGTGAAACCATCGAACGGGAGATCATTGCCGTAGTTGGCTTGTCAGACCAGGCTCTGGCCACGTCGGGTGATTACAGAAATTTCTTTGAATACCAGGGCAGGAACTACTCCCACATTATCAATCCCACCACCGGTTATCCCGTTGCCTCGCCCATCGCCTCCGCTTCGGTTGTCGCCAGTTCCTGTATGCAGGCAGACGCTTTGGCAACTGCTTTTATGATCCTCTCACCGCAAGAAAGCATTGCCATCTGCAACGCAAACCCCGACTGGCACTGCCTCATCGTTGAACGCGAAAGTGGAGTCAGGCACTACAGTGACGGTATGAAAGAACTGCTGGAGCATGAAAATTGATGTGCCACGCCAGCGATATCAATATATTGTAAAACAATGCCATCGACATGCGACAACCTCCATAAAACGCGTCTTTTTGCGGTAAAATAGCACGCAACTCAAAAGGCAGGAGGCATCCATGTATATCTTCTTCTCATTCCTTTTCACCATCACCACACTTTCAGGAAATACGCCCGTCATGAACAAGGAAAACGCCAAACCGTTAGAAGGTATTCGCATTATGATCGACCCCGGTCATGGCGATACAGCATTATACGATTTCTTTCGCGTAGGCCCGGCCGGTGAAAGAGAAGAGTGGATTAACCTGCGGGTTGCAAACTATTTGAAAGAACTCCTGATCCAACGCGGTGCCACGGTCTTTATGACGCGAGAATCCGATAAGGATGTCGGTCTGGGCGGCAGAGCCGCACTGGCTTCCATTCACAAGTGTGATCTTTTCATCGCCATTCACCACAACGGCTGCTTGTACGACACTTTAGACTACCCCTTGGTCTATTTCTGGGGGAACGCGGAAGAAAACCCGGCCTCTGTGGATCTCGCACTTATTCTAGTGGAAGAAATGAAGAAGCAAATGACATTTGAACAGCAGGAAGGCGGATCCGCATACAGTGATTTTCTGATCTACAGCCGAGGCACCTCTGTCTTGAGAAACACCGTCGCGCTCATGCCTGGCATCATTGGAGAAGGCGGTTTCTTTACAAACCCTGCTGGCGAAAAGCGACTACAATCGGAGGTCTATAACCTCAAGGAAGCAGAGGTCTATGTGGACGCACTTTTAAAATACGCGGCTAAAGGCTTACCCAAAGCCACTCCCGCCAAGGAACCATCCGATCTGTTCCTCGAAGAAAAGGACTCCATTCAGTTCAAACTGCAGGACGGACTTGGTGGACATGCCTTTAAAGAACAGGAGTTCAAAGTTCTACAGGGTCAACAGGAAGTTCCCTGTTCTTGGGATCATCAGTCCGGCATACTGACCGTTAAACCTCAAGTTAAAGATCACAAAGTCATTACCCTGCGCGTATTTGGACGCAATCAGCGCGGTAACGCGCTTCACCCCAAAGAGTTTCACTATAAAACCGTCAACTATCAACAATGGCATACGCTCGAAGATTGGAAAAAAGCATTCGAGCAAGGCGAGATGCAGTTTGCACAGCTGAAACATGCCGTTAAGGCGAAAAACACACAAGCCATTCGCCTGCATTCCGAAGAAGCGTTGCATTTTTTCAGACTGAGCCTGGAACTTCAGCATGCCAATCCAGTTGCAAGAAAGGCAGAGGTGGGCATTCTCGATTGTCTTGTCATTCAGTCTCAATTCCTGAACAAGGATCTCTCCGAAGAAATAGCGAGGCAAAAATCGCGACTTGCGGCTTTTTATCCCATTCAAACCCAAACTCAGGATAACTGAAGCCATTACGCAGCTTGAGCACAAGCCGATCAAGTGAAACCAAATTGAGTCATTGATGTCAGAGCTTCTCATCGGAACCAGCGGCTACTATTACAAAGACTGGGTGGGCTCTTTTTATCCACAGGGAACCAGGGAGTATCTCGCCTACTATCAGCGTGAATTCCACTTCACAGAGCTCAATTTTTCCTATTACAGAATGCCCCAGGCTTCCGCTCTTGAGAAAATGGCAGCCCAGACAAGTGAAACCTTTCAGTTCGCCATCAAGGCGACCCGGAATATGACGCATGAAACAAGTCCGCAAACACAAGGCGAAGTTCAGACCTTCGTTGAGAACATTCAACCCCTTGTGGATTCGGGTAAGCTGGCGGCGGTCCTGTTGCAGTTTCCCTTCAGCTTTCACTACACCGTTGCTTCCAGAAAGCACCTGGCCAAACTGTGTCAGGCCATGCGGGACTTACCTCTAGCAGTGGAGTTCCGTAACCGGGAGTGGCAGCGGCAGTCAGTTTACGATGGTCTGCGGCAGCTTCACGTTTGTTTTGCGAATGTCGATTTACCCGCGTTGCCGGGACTCCCGACTGTTGAAAAACAAACCACTGCCAAGTTGGCCTACATTCGCTTTCACGGCAGAAACAAGGCGAACTGGTGGCAGGGAGACAACGCCTCCCGCTACGATTATCACTATAATGAGCGGGAGTTGGGCGAATGGGTTCCCTACATACAGGCACTAAGAAACCAAAGCAAGAAAGTCATTTTGGCGTTCAACAATCACTGGAACGCTCAAGCCATTCAAAACGCCCGTATGATGATCGACCTTCTCAACATCGATAACAGGAACGGGTCGCCCGTAACTTGATGGCGCTCCCGGAAATGAGACAGCAAGAAACGCAACAAGTTCTGTGGTCGAAAGACACCAGGCAGGCTTACATTTTCGCTAACAGGTGCTCGATTTTTTCCCTGGTCATACCGTGATACTTGGGCAAATGCTCCAAGGTGGGTACCGCAAGGGCTTTTTCCAGAATGGATTTCGCGTCCTTTTTCCTTTTCTTCGCGAGATAGGCTTCACCCAGATAGAGGTGATTGAGAATCAATTCAGGCCCTGTTGCTACCGCTTTCTCTAAAAGTGATATGCTCTTTTTTATGTTACCGGAGCCAATTGGCCAACCGGGACACTGGTGATAATACCTGCCCATGAGTCGCAGCGGTGCGGCATAAAAATAGGAGTGATCGATTTCAAGAGCTAAATTGCCGTGTTTTTCTATGTCCTTTAAATAAAACAGGCTGGACATAATGCCCCTTACCAACCCGAGTGAAGCCAAATTGGCGGCATACCACAAGTGAGCATCGGCCCATTCCGGCGCGAACACAACAGCCTTCTCTCCGGCTTCCACTCCTTCCGCATAGGCTTGTTCCTTTTCCCTGTCTGAAGAGGCGTATTCCGCTATCCAGAAACACGTTTCCGATAGTGCCGTCCACGAAGCACCTTCGTCTTCTTCGCACCCTTCTATAAAGAGCCGGCGGGCTTCTTCCAGGTTCTCAGGGTGCTTTTCCTCTCTGTTCTCAAGTAAAATTTCGGCTTTTTCCAGCAGCGACATGATCAGACTCCTATTCAATATCCAATCTTAAACAGAAAACGAAAAAAAGGGAAGAAAGGTTTTGATGTCAGCAGCAGATGGACAGGCACTTCTTTGAAATCCAATGGCGACATGACCTCTGGATACGATGGATCTGCCGACTGTCCTGTTTCAGCAAATTATTTCATCTGAAGATGACACCGCTTTCTGCAGACTACGCCTTTGGTTGAGGCGGCAGCCTGTTGGCCTGTCAATTGCCAACACACTTTTTATAACCACGAAATTGCAGAATGAGAGCCAAAAGAGGAAATTGTATAAAAAAACACCGCCCTTTCAGGCTTTGATCATCGTCTGTCTTACAAGGCAGGACTTCGTCCTGACTCTTGGGCCGCAATCAAACGCTGAGAGGGCGATATCCATCTCATTGATACTGTGCCTTGTACATATTCGCGAACAGACCACCTCTTGCGATTAAGTCTTTCGATTTTCCGCTCTCAACGATTCTGCCGTCTTTCAGTACGACAATGTTATCCGCATCGACTACCGTTCTCATTCTATGCGCGATAATGATAACGGTCTTGTTTTTGATGAGTTCGGAAATACCTGCCTGTATTTTGCTCTCGTTTTCGGCATCGAGGGAAGCGGTTGCTTCATCCAAGAGAATGATGGGAGCATCTTTAAGCAGGGCTCTTGCGATGGACAGTCTCTGCCGCTCTCCGCCGGATAGTTTTTCACCATTTTCACCTATTAAGGTGTGGTATCCGTCCGGTAGCTTTTTTATAAACTCATCGCATCTTGCAATTTCCGCGACTTTTTTCACTTCGTCGTCTGTCGCGCCCTTTCTGCCAAGTCTTATATTCTCCATAACGCTTTCGTTAAAAAGCGAGACATCCTGAAACACAATTGAAAACTCTTTTAACAGGGTCTCGGGATCAATTTGCGATATATCCACACCACCGAGGGTTATTCTGCCGCCGGCAATGTCCCAGAATCTCGCCGCGAGTTTTGCCGCTGTTGTCTTGCCGCCGCCCGACGGTCCGACCAATGCGGTTACCTCACCCTGTCGGGCTGTAAACGATACGTCTTTTAAAACGCTCAAGCCTTCCTCATAAGAAAAATGAACATGTTCAAAGACGATGTCATAACCATCGGGTTTCAGTTCTGTACTGCCTTCTTGAGACGGCATGTTCTTTATTTCCCTGATTCGCTCAACAATGGAATCCAGGTACATCATCTCGGCAAAGTTCATCATGGCAGTGACGATCGGATTGAAAACGATACCGGAAATAACAATAAATGCCAAGTAGGTGAAGACATCCACTCTGCCGGCCAGCAAAAGACTCGCCCCGTAAATCGCAACCGTTGCCATACCCAACTTCAAAATGGAAATGGATAGATTGAGAACAGAACCCGGTATGAGTTCTATTTTCTTCTTGTGAGCCAAATCCCTGTCGTATTTTTTGTTTATCGCACTTACAAAGAATTCTTCCCTGTTGTAAGCCTTTATTTCCTGTACCAGATTGATGCCTTCCTGAAAGTTATCGATTATCTCCCGGTTCAGATCAAAGGCCTCTTTAAAAAGCCTGCGAATTTTATTTTTTGATAGTTTAAACACCAGATAAGAAATAGGCACGACCCAAAAGAGTGAAGCAGCCAGCCGGTAATCAAAGAAAAACAGCATGACAGCGATAACAAGAATACTTGCAATACCTGCATAGACCTTTGGAACAGAATGAGAAAACAGGTGTTCAAAGGTTGTCTCATCGCTCATAATCGTAGCGCTTAAATCTGCTATATCTTTCTTGCCAAAATACGATAGTGGCAGCTTCTTCAGCTTTTCTGCCAGCTTAATCCTGCTCCTCGCACTTTCATCATAGATCTTGACAAAGGATTTGTGATAGTCATTCTTGGCAATGAAGTACATTACGATGAAAATGGCAACTATGAGCCCCAAAAAATGCGTGAGTTCAAGATGGGTTATGGCCTGATTCTCCAAAAAACGATCGATATACTGCCTTAAAAACACAAACGAGAGCATAATGGGAAGCATGACAGACAGATTGACCAGTGTGCTGCTTATGATGGACTTCGCTACATCATCCGCGCCGGCATCAGTAAGTGCGTATTTTTTCTGCAGGTATTTTTTCATCCGTCTAGGCCCCCTTCTTGATATTCCAGCCAATAGACGACTGGTACTCGTCCCACATTTTTCTGTACAGACCGCCTCGGTTCATGAGCGTTTCGTGGTTGCCGTACTCCGCGATCTGACCTTGCTCTAGAACGGCAATATGATCGGCGTTTTTTACGGTTGTCATCCTATGGGCTATCATGATGGTCGTTTTGCCCTTGCTCAAATCTCTGAGTGCTGCCTGAATAAGATGCTCATTTTCCGGGTCTGCAAAGGCCGTAGCCTCGTCAAGCAGAACGATTGGCGCATCCTTGATAAAGGCTCTGGCCAGGGCTATTCTCTGCTGCTCACCGCCGGAAAGGTAAGTTCCTTCTTTGCCTATGACGGTATCAAGACCGTCATCCAGAAAATCTATGATGTCTTTTGCCCTGGACCTGACAAGAGCGTTTTCCAGCTCCTGATCACTTACATCTCTGCCAAAGCAGATGTTTTCACGCAGTGTCGTCTTAAAGAGCTGTGTATTCTGAAACACAAAAGCAATGTGATTCATGAGATCTTTTTTGGAGTAATCCTTGATGTTGTTGCCGCCGATGACAACTTCACCTTCCTGGACATCCCAGAACCTTGCAGCAAGCCTTGCTATGGTTGTTTTACCTGAGCCGGATACACCCACCAGAGCCAGTGTTTCGCCTTTATGAATCTTAAAGCTGACGTTGTCACACGCGTTCTTTTCTCCATCGTATGAAAACACTGCGTTTTTAAACTCTATATCCTGATTTTCAAAAGTGACGCCGTTTTCAGGATAGGTCATCTCATCGTAATCAAATAGATGGTTGAATCGGTCGATTGCCTGCTCTGCTATGTTTTTTTGCTGATTGAAATACATGCTGCGCATCATAACCAGAGCCAGTTGCGGTGCCACCAGGATGTAGAGAATGAAATTGCTGATAACCGTACCTATTTCACCGCTGTTTCCAATAATGAGTATCGAGATCGGTATCAAAAAGAAGGCGGTGGATTCCACCAGCACCATATAGGCTGACCACGGCTTGACCCACAGCTTGGTATGAGACATGACCAGCTCCTTATAGTTCTGTATGGCATTGTAAAACCTGGTAAAAGACTTGACACTTTGCCCGAACGTCTTAACCACCGGTATAGCCCTTACATATTCAACGGCCTCACTGCTCATCTCCTCCAGGGAATCCATATACTTTTGCTGAAGATCCTTCCCTTCCTCATTCATCATTCGTGAAAGGACGATGAACGAAAGGGCAACAGGTACCAGTGCCGCCAGACCAAGCCTCCAGTCAAATATAAAAAATATCCCAAGGACAAGCAGAGGTGTTACAACGGTACTTGCCATGTCCGGCATCTGGTGTGCCAGAAAGGTGTGCGTCTGTGCTGACCCGTCATTGATGACCTTTCGTATCTTGCCGCTGGACTCCACATTGAAAAAACCAAGCGGCATATGCATCACCTTTTCAAAGCCTTTCTTTTTAAGGCTTGTTTCGACTTCAAAAGCCGCCCAGTGAGAGATCATAAGAGCTGCAAAATAACACAACAACCCCGCAATGGCGCACACAACCACCAGAAAGGCGTAAGACTTGATATTTTCTGTGGACATATTGTCTGAAAAAATCTCCACGCTTATTTTCCATATATAGTAAAAAGGCAGGATGTTTAACCATGCCGAAACAGCGGAAAATGCTACGGCCATGGGTATGAAGGCCTTTTTATTTCCCATGTAGGGATGAAGCTTTTTAAACACAGATTTTTTTTCAGTCTTCTGCTGCTTGTTCGTTTCCTTCAAAATCTGCCCCCTGCTCTTCGCTAAAAAAGTGGATCTTTTCAAAATACGCTGTCAGAATTTCCCTGAGCATATCTCTGTACTTTTCATTTTTGTCTTGTTTGAATATTTCAACGCCAAGTATCAGTGTACTGATCAGTACATTAAATTCGTCAAATTCGTCGTTCACCATTGGCTTGTATTCACCAATTCCCTCTTCATCGCAAATCGTTAAAATCTTCGACATCAGACCGCTCATACTTTCCGTATAAAAATCAAAAAAACTCTGATCTGTAGACATTTCAATAAAGAGCGATACAAAGAGCTTTTTGTAGTCATTGTAACCGAATATTTTATTGAGCAGAATTTCTACCAAAAAAGTTTTTCTATCCATCCCCTCGGCTTTTGATTTGAAATCCCTTATTCTGGCATGGCTATAGTCCATACTGTCGCTGAGTATCTCTTTAAAAAGCTCTTTCTTGCTGGCATAACAATTGTAAAACCCGCCTTTGGAAAATTCGGCCTTGTCCACAATTTGCTGAACGGAGGTATTGCTGTAACCGTTTTTTGTTATAAGCTCGATAGTCGCTTTCTTAATCTGCCTTTTCCTCTCATTTTTCTCCAGTCTTTGTCGAACCATTACTCATTCACCTTTATAGACTGATTAGTCTATAGTCTAAAAATGGCGTTAATCATCCGTTCTGTCAAGGTGTTTTTTTGCAAAACAACTTGTTCCATTTCCCGACGAACTCCGCATCCTTTTCAGTGTTGACTTCTCACTGTAGAAAGATTGCATGGAGGCTCGATCCCATTCTGGAGCGACAATGAAACGCAGCCGCACCAATGCCCGGTATGTCGCACTCTGAATTTATTTGTAAGAATGCCAACTATCAGGTCGATGCACAGACAACGCAAATGACATGGGAAACAGGTAAAAAAATGTTTATCAACTGCCTCTACGGGAAAAAGAATCGATCGGTTTGCAGAAAAGAGACTCTAAAGGGTAAAAACAGGTTAAAGAGGAGGTAGAGCATAGACTGCGGCTTGACCGTGGGCCTTTGACAGCTCTGATCGACTCATCCGGCCAGTCTCATCAAAAGATTGTTGAATTGATTAAACAGAAAAAGAATCAGGTACATTAAAACAATAAAAAAAACACGGTCTTTCAACCGTGTTTTTCGAGTTTACATTTAATAATGAAATCAGCTAATGGAGCGAAGGTCTTTCCCTGGTTTAAATCGTATGGAACTTCCAGGCTCGATGGAAACGGAATCGCCCGTTTTTGGATTTCTTCCCACGCCCAGTTTTTTAGCCTTTACTTCAAAAACACCAAATCCTCTCAACTCAATGCGCTCTTTTTTGATTAGAGCTTTTTTCATGGTTTCCATAATGCTGGTTATGGCATCATTGGCAACTTTTCGATTGAGGCCAGTTTGATCAGTTATTTTTTTTATTATGTCAGCTTTAACCATAATCTCTCTTCCTTTAGTTTTTAGTCATCATGCTCAAATTAATCTATTCAGATAGTTTATTTAAGTCAAGTATATAAACTTGCTTACAAGAAAGCAAGCATATCTTTCATTTTTTGTTAAAGTTAAATTTAGGATCGATGATTCACCCGCTTTTTTTATAACTGGAGCCAGCCAAATAAATCTTCTCTCCTGCTTTAACTGCCACACCCAGTGCATTTTCATCAGGCGGCATGGGACAGGTCGCGTAAGGTGTAAAGGCACAGGGAGGATTGATGGCTCTGTTAAAATTCAGCTCATAGACCCCCTCTTCGAGCTTATCAGCATAAAGAAACCGTCCAGCGCTATAGGTACTCATTCCGGTTGTTTGGTCGGTGAACAAAATAAAAAGTCTCTGGTCATTTGTTCCCAAACTCAAGGGAAGAAGTTGACACTCAACACCCTTGAGTGTGAATTTCAGAATACCTGGCGACATACCCGTTGTTTCTGTGCCTATAACCGTTGCCAGGAAAACTTTTTTCGGTTCGTCAAAGAGGTGCAATGTGGCTTTTACTTTGTATTTGGGTCTTGGCGGGAAATAGGACAGCCCTTTAAAGGCCGTGATACGCTGTGATTTAAGGTCTCTGACTCTCAACCCCAGTTGCCCGTCCCTTTTGATGAGGAACATCCGCAAGTTGTGATAAGCCAAAACATCAGGTTCCGCGTGATCGCCTGCGCCCAGTGTAAGAACACCCTGCGGCATGAGTTTCCCATTCAGATATCCCGGTTGGGCACGCGCCATTTTATAGTGAACGCAATCACCCTGAACCTCAAAAAGGCCCGCTTTTTCCACACTGGCAAACGGTGGGAGGGTGATATCGGCATCCGATCCTGAACCGAACGAATACGTCCCTTCATCCAACCAGAAAAGGCCAGCCAGATTCAGCCAACCCGACTCACTTTTCAAGCTGGCTTCCCTTTCCTGACGCCATGCCTTTTCTGTATCTGAAAAGGTTTGAGCCAAAATGACGCCAGACAACAGGCAGAAAGCTAATAAAACACGCATCGGTCTATCCTCACTCACAGGGTAACAACAATCTTCGTGTCATCATACGACGAGAATTCAAAGGTTTCAACAACCACAAGCTTCTCCGCGATAAAACACCGGCTGCCACGAAAGCTGCCATACCGCCTCCATACGCGGTACTCGTGCCGTAACCTGCCGCCCTTCAGCCTTTTTTTTCAGAGAGCGTTTGAAGCACAACTTAAATAAAGGAACTGAAGACGCGATACCGACGGTAAAACGCCGCTGTTTTAGTGCATCCGGCCTTTTTCCCGCATAAGGATGAATACCACGCACCCTTCATTTCGTGGAACAGTAAACAGTCATTTTTCACATTCATTTCGGCCCAGCCTGTAATAGGCGCACAAGGCAGCCAACTATCTTCTGATTGAATTTGTGACACACGAAAGCCTCGATAACGCTCGCATCCCGGCCAATAATCCAAATGAATCAAGCCATCAAACGACTCATTTCGTATGGAAGAACCGGGCAGATAGGCGGCATCACGGTCTTTAATCAGGAAGAACTGAACATAGGTTCGCGTGTGAATGGGTGGGTCATGACACGTCCGAAACACAATTCGGGATCGGTACAGCCGGTTCATGTCTCTTTTAAACCACAAAAGCAGATTGGCGCACGAGGAGAAAACAGCCCAGATACCCACTTTCCGCAGACACCTGGACAGTGGCATTCTCACTTTTTGAAGAAATTCCCGGTGTTGGAGAAAGACCTCGCGGTCTAACTCCTTTGTATTCCCGTCAATACACTCCTGAATGTAAATGGTTCCCTCTTCATCGATGGTCGTGTTTTTTTGATTCATGTTCTTCAAACGTGTACACAAAGGATGTCGATGGTATTCCAAAAGCACTTGTTCGCGCAGCCCTGAACGCCAATCGTAGACAAGCGGAGTGAGACAATCGAGTCTGGAGACGCCCGGAAAGCTTTTTAGCACTTTCTGCAGCTTCAATTCCCGGCGTTGATTGCTTCTGGCATAAGCTGGCTGAATCCAAATGACGGGTGTTCCAGGGTAGGTTCTGCGGATATTCAGAACAGCGTTCGTGGAAGTCGTGACCGCGACATGCCCATCTCTCAGCTGCCTGTGTCGGGGAGTGTAATCCTCAATTAAAGCACGCAGACCAGCGGGAAAAAGGCCTATAAAAACACAAGGTCTTTTTGCGTGATGACTTAAATTGATCGCTCTGGAGCAAAGATGAAGGCGCACAAAACCGTAGATCGTTAAGCGGGTACGGATAGGCGAATCACACATCACGCGATCCAGTTGATTTTGCGGACTTGTCCGGGGAGTAAAACGCGCTCCGCAGAATCCAGAATGGGTGTATTTCTCTTCAAATCCTCTGGTATTCGAATATGTCCCATGGTGTGGGCGTAAAAAAAGCGATAGCGGTCCTTGCCCCGTTCGGCCAGCACACGTGTCCACTTGTCTGCCATGTCCGAGTTGAGGAGATAAAAGTACCTCAAGGCGTTTTCACGACAACTAAAATCAATGTAATAGGTAGTCTGATCCGGCACCCAGTCACTGTCGTAAAGCAGCCAGGCCCTGAGCCGTGAATCCAGGTACCGCCAGATGAGACGGTACTTCGCGGAGTTCATGGCTCTGTACTTTACCTTTTCTGAGAGCTCGCGTTGGTTTGCCACACCAAAATGCCGTGCCGTGCTGCGGTTGAGGTTACACGCCACTTTTCCATAGCGATCAAAGGGCCAAAAAATCCAGGCTCCGGGTTTAACAGAATCATCTTGCAAGTCCCTGCCCCGCAACAGCGGCTTAACGATCATGTTCCGGGGCTTTTTATGGAAGGTGAAGAGCCGTTTACAGCCCGTCACAACCCCTCGTTTAATGGAAAACGCTTCATTTTCAAGCTTGTCATAGCTGTGCGTTTTCCTGATCAGGTTTAAATCCTCTGCCGAGGGAATCATCCAGGGGTGACCGGCTTCGCTGAAAAAGGACTCTTTCACCCTGTACTGTTCGAATACGTTCTTGCCTATTCTCTCAACATGGACAAAAGACGGCGTTTGAGAGTCAGACCGGGATGAAATACCAAGGGCGAGTGGAAAGGTATCGGCTTTAAAGATGTAGTTGTGATCGATACCGTAATCAAATACAAACGAAAGGTGAAATTTCTGTCGTATATACGACCTGAACGATTTGCCATACCGGGCTTGAAGGAATTTACCGGGAAGAAGAAAGCTCAAATGCCCCTTTCTGGACAACAGATTAAAGGAGAGCAGGCAAAACAACAGGCTTAAATCCATTTGTCCTGAGACGTTGCACCCTGTTGTTTTCTGAATAAGGTGTTTGATTTTTTCTTTTCCAGAGGCGGCCATGTCTTTAGAAGACTGCCAGGGCGGGTTACCTAAAACCAGGTCAAATCCGCCTGTCAGAATTTCACTGCAGAAGGCAATATGGGGGCCTAACGGATCGTCATGCATGGGTTCTTTTATTCTGGGAGAGCGATCGTCCGTTACCGCTTGCGATTCAAATCCAGGCAGTACTTTTTGACGCTTGCGCTCGGCATAGACTTCGAGGTTGTCCCGATGATCATCACAAGAGAGAAACCGTGCAAGTTCCCTTTCAAGACGAAACAAATGAGTTAAAACGGCCTGCCGATTGCTGCTCTGTACAAATTTCCGTTTCAACTTCCTGAGATAAGGGTATTTGGACCACTTGCGAATACGCGCAGCCTCCCATGAATCGGGAACCGAAAGAAAGTCTCCAACCCGCAGGTGATGTTGCAAATTGGGCAATTGGGGAGCCTGATCAGGCGAACCCACTTCAAGATCCTGAATCATATTGAGCCAGAGACGAACTTCCGTGAGTCTGACAGCGAGAGGATTGATATCCATACCGTATAAATTATTCAAAACGATATCGGTTTTTAACTTGAAAAGATTCCCGTTATAGCGCTCGGAATCAGGACACAAATCGAGCCGATACTTCAAGAGACATTGAAAGGCGCAGACGAGATAGGTTCCGCTGCCACAGCTGGGATCCAGAACGCGTATTTTTTCTAACGCATTCAACGACATCTCTCGTCCCTTCATGTAACTCTCAAACGAAGCCATTACCTGTCTGCGTGCCACTTTGGAGGGTGTAAAGAAAACGCCGCGATTTTTCCGTTCATCGGGCTTCATTAAGTTTTCAAAAACCGTTCCAAGTACTTCCGGGGTGACACCCAGTGGAGAGACTCGTTCCTTTTCTTCGAGTAAGGTAAAGGAATAGGCCGAAAGCACCTCGCGATGCAGATCCAGAAAGAGGTGGTTCTTCATAAGTGGGAGATGTTCCACATTGAAGTTGAACAACCCGCCACCCAAATGGGGCAGTGTACCCAACGACAGAGGTTCCGCGATTCGCCTTCCATTGAGTCGGGCAAAGAGAGGTTTCAGGAAGCAGTGCAAAATGGACAGTCCGCGTTGATGACACTGCTCCATCTTGCGTTCCATGTAGAAGGGATCGAGATTCAGCCAGCCTTTTTTTTGTACAAACACGAGAAAGACCATTTTAAGCAACAGATCGACCGCCGCCCGGTGCTGCCTCAGGTTTTTTCGCTGTGTTCGCTGCAGGAAGCCCTTTAGTTTCTTGAATAAATTCTGACTGATGCCTTCCCGTTCCAGTAAGTGAATGGTCTTGGTGTAGCGATTGTTATCGGCTTGCCGGATCATGGACAGACATTGCCTGTCAAACTCGGAAAGTCGATTGAAGTCCAAGTCCAAATGATACTGTTTTCCCGGACCTGAGATAACCAGATGCGTGCTCAAGCTGCCGCTGTGAAGAATGTGAATGAACGCTTTCTCTCCACAGAGTTTTTTTACCACGCGTGCCAGATGGCTGAATGAATCCTTGGGAAACTGCTCGGCTACCATGAATTCAAAGAGATGAAGCTGCTCTTTTTCCTTGGGACAAACAGCCACCTTGAGAACTTGATCGCACAGATGAGATGGAAAGCCCAACTCCTCTTTATCAGACTCCGAGAAGGTAAACCAACTTGAATGATCTTCACCGAAAAGATACTCGGTTGTTAAATGACACGAACTGCTTTGCATGAAACCGCCTTGGGTCTCATACAGGGTTTGGAATAAAAAGAGCATCCTGACTCAAAAAAATGGTCCATGCCAGGAACTCTGGTTTCAAATGTAATACTCGCACAAGAGAAAATCAAGCTAATTGTGGGCAATCTGCAACAATACCCGGAAGCCGTTTGTTCTGTGTAACATTCAACACCGTGGTCATTTCAATGAAACCCATGCGTCAGCTTGCTTGTTTTACCTGATACAGGGCACTCAACAGCTCTGGCACACACTCCAATTAACGTCTGAAAACAACCACCCACTCACAGTGAGGAGAATGGGGAAATTGATCCAGGCCTTTGAAACTCGTTATTTGATAACCCCTTTTCAAAAGAGTCGCGGCATCTCGAGCCAGACTGGGAGCAAAACAAGAGAGGTAAACAATCGCGCCAGGCAGTGAGTTATCCGGTATGGAGGTAAAAAATGCGGCTCCCATGCCCGACCGGGGAGGATCCATAAGCATACCGAAACCAGCGTTTGCCGATTGGAATACGTTCATGAGTGTTTTATTGGGCTGATGAAAATTCGCCTTTATTATCTCAACCCAACTGAGAAGACCAGAGACCTCGAGAGATTTTTTCATGCCGCATAAAGCCAGGGGATACATTTCCACAGCAGTGACTGGTTTTTGCAGTGAAGCTAAATACAATGTGAAATTACCGCATCCGGCCCCCAATTCGATCCAGCTCTTCAGCTCAAGGCACGACCCAACCGCGTCATGGACCAGCTTCATCAATTCCTTGTTCATGGCTTGACTGAATGCACCAACATGGCTGAAAAGAGGCCGAGGTTTCAGATTTTTTCCCGTATAAGTCTCACTCCATGGATACAATTCGGTGTCCTGATGTATGAGACTCCCGCTTCTATTTCCGATCTGAGTGTGCTGCTGCCCTATTTGAACCAAAGCGTCCAAACAGAGCCGCTTGAAAAAGCGCTCCTCTTCCAGAAACCAGGCGAGAACCCGATTGGGAAAATCCAGCCATATGCCTCTTTTACCATCAGGTGCCACCCGCACTCTGAAGTGTCCGAATTGAATGGAAGGCAGCATTTCCCTCACTTTTTGGTACCATTCTCTCAGCTCTGCCGACATCAACGGGCACTCTGCTATATCGATAATCTCTTTTTTTGCTTGATCATAGAGCCCGATCCTCCGCTGGCCGTGAATGCGATGCAGTGTCATGTCGGCATGTTGTCTGTAGTGGAACTCTGCCGGTCGAATGATCTGAACGGGCTCTGTCAATGCTTTTGACGCAGCTACCATGTCTAAATGGGTCATCAGTATCTCCCTTTTGTGTTCAATTTGATTGACAACCGGCATTCCGATACAAGAACACCCGGAACAAACACCCCCATACAGACAACGACTCCTATTCACAACAGATCCTTTAACCACTTTATACCTGAATTAGTTACAAATAAAACCAAAGACCTCTCTCCAACAAAAAGGACACCACAACGCAAAAAAACACAAGCGACACAAAAAGAGTTGGCACACCCCTTGCTTATTAAGCCAGCAGAGGCTGATCGCAAGCCAAAAAAGCTTTCCTCCTCTACCCTCCTAAACCTCCTTAAGGTTAACCGATAAATCCTTTTTATGAAGCAGTTTTTTCAGTTTATCGGTAATAACCTGAATATTTGCCAACGGGATAGCCCCGTTGGCTTTTTTTTTACCCACTTCACGCTTATACTTATGGAACTCATGTAACCCGACAGCATCGTGGTCAATCACAGCGGGTTGAACTTTTCGGGTTAAAACAATGAAAGACCAAATTGCAGGACACCAATGACTGACCCTTTAGAGACAAAGCAACTCATTGAACTCCACCTATTTCAGTTACCGGAAACGAACTTCACCGTCGAACAAATGCAGCGTCTCGTAATTTCCGGCGATCGGCCTTTACATTCCTCTGAAAGTCCTTTCTCCCCAGCCGTTCTTTCAGCAGACGAGCTAAAGAGACACCACCGGATCAAAGCCCCCAACGGGAAGAAAATGTATTTTTTAAGCAGGGTCTTCCTAAAACACATTTTATCGCAAAGAACAGGCACCCGCTCCACAGAAAACCTCTACCGCTACTTACCGAGCGGGAAACCCGTTTTCATAGACCACCCGGATCTCGGTGTCAACTGGGCTCACTCGGGCCGCTTTTTTGCTGTCGCTCTCGTTGAAGGCAATTCAATAGGCGTTGATCTGGAAATGGAAAACCCCAAGCGTTCCATTAACGCTTTAGCTCAACGCTTTTTCAGCGCGCAGGAAGCCAGCGAAATGGCGGGAAGACCAAAAGAAGATCAGCGCAAATACTTTTACAAGTTATGGACACTCAAGGAGGCCTACATCAAAGAACACGGCGGTTCCATTGCACAGCACTTGAATCATCTGCAATACGTTCAAAGCGCCAATTCTCTGACTTTAAAAATGGGAAAAAGCAGGCTCTTTCACAGCCAACAACCCTCTACAGGCCTGCACACAGCCATATCGGTTGGTCTTCAGCCGTACGCATTAAGCGAGATTCAGCAGTACACATACGATATCCGCACCCAAAAGGGCGTTCTCAAATTGGAGCGATCCAACGCACCATTCTCACTGTGGACGGAGATAAGGGCTTGAGAGTAACTGTTGAAATGCTATGATAGTTCAACAGCGTTGCTGCATCAACTCGATGCAAAACCCATGGGGGAAAATCGCAGCATAGTGACGGAAATTCAGGCTCAACCCCGCCATTCACCCAACTGACTAGGACGTATAACTCATTCGGGTGATGAACTATCGCAAAACGGGAAGCGATTTTTCCAGATCGGTTACATCTGCATCGTTGGATGCACTCGTTACAACCTGGTTCATCTGTATAAAACTTACTCACTGTTTGCGCCCAATTGAGATCAACCCTTTGCATCATACCCACCCTGGAGGTGTATATCATGAGATTCCTTTTACTTTTCGTTTTTTTCTGCAGTTCTTTCGTAAAGGCGGAAGACATTATATCAAAAGACCTGGAACGCCTAATGTCAGAAAAACAAGGTCCCTACAAGGTTTGGGTGTTTTTCAGGGACAAGGGCTTCACTTCTAAAGCCAGTGAACAACGCGCTCTTGAAGCACTGGAACAGACCTATAATCCCAGAGCCCTGAAACGCAGAACCCTTCGCAGTGACCTCTACCTCCGAACGGGAAAGAAAATGCACACTCGCGACCTCCCCGTTTCAACCCGTTACATCCTCGAAGTGGAAAAGGCAGGCGGAACCCTTGCTCGCCGTAGCAATTGGCTGAATGCCATCAGTGTCTGGGCCGACAAAAAGGCCGTGAGAACCATGGCATCCCTGGACTGCATCCAGTCCATCAAACCGGTTGCCCGCGGAAGACGCAAAATGCCCATCCCATCAGAACCATCCAGTTCAAAACCAGCTCGTTCCATGGATTACGGTCGATCCGGCACCCAACTCGAACAAATAAATCTCATCAATCTTCACGATGAAGGCTATACCGGTGAAGGCGTGGTGATCGGCGTACTCGACACGGGCTTTAAAAGAACTCATGAAGCATTCAGCCTGCCGGGACATGAAGTGGAGGTCCTTGCGGAATACGACTTCGTAAACAACGACGCCAACACAGCTCCGGAGCCAGGTGATGATGGTGCCCAGCATCACCACGGCACGTACATCCTCGGCTGCATTGGCTCCTATTTACCCGGTGAAATGATAGGCGGGGCACCCGATGCCTCTTTCATTCTCTGTAAAACAGAGGACACAACAGGTGAATACCAGGCAGAAGAGGACAATTATGTCGCCGGTGTTGAATTCGCCGAACTCAATGGAGCGGATATAATTACCGCCTCTTTAGGCTACATCGACTGGTACACTCAAGCCGATCTGGACGGACTGACCGCCGTTACCACCATCGCCGTCAACGCCGCCATCGACAACGGGATGCACTTCTGCAATGCCGCAGGCAACGAGTATCACGACTCCGACCCCACCACGTCCAGTATTATTGCCCCTGCAGATGCCTTCAAGGTTATCACCTGCGGAGCGGTAACCTCTAGCGGAGCCATTACGTCCTTCTCATCCGACGGCCCCACAGCCGACGGTCGCCTCAAACCTGAAATCCTGGCGTTAGGCAGCAGCACAATCACTGTAAGCCCATTTAATGACAGTAATTACACAACGGTTGATGGCACTTCATTATCCACACCCCTTATTGCCGCTGCTGTTGCGTGCCTGATTCAGGCTCACCCGGAATGGACGGTAGACGAAATGCGAGACGCCATTTTCCATACCGCCAGCGACTATGTCGCCAATGGTGAACCAGACCCCCTGTTCGTAAGAGGATACGGCATTATGAATGCCTTCGGAGCCATCCAGGACTGCAACGACAACCAAATACCCGATGTGATTGAAATAGCCAATGGAACCGAAACAGACTGCCAGGGCAACAGCATCCTGGATGTATGTGAAATTCTCGCAGGCGATGAAGAGGACTGTAACCTGAACGGGCTTCCCGATTCATGCGACCTGACTCCGCCCTCTCTCCTGCTCCAGGACGACCTCCCGGCAACCCAGGGCTGGATCGAAATAGCCTCAACGGGTTCACCGCTCGATTTGGGCGATGACCAGGAAATATCTGTCTCCATTCCCTTCACCAATTTGATATTTCCAACAGGACAGGCGATAGTGGCCAATAACGGCGGTGTTGGTTTCAGTACGGGCACCGATCTGTCCCATAGTAACGAATCCATCCCTTCAGAATCTGCCTTTAACGGCACGCAGGCACTGTTACCTTTCTGGGATGATCTCGACTCCGACACAGGGAATGTCTTTGTGGAAACAAGGGGAACCGAACCCAATCGCAACTGGATAGTACAGTGGGATGACCGGCCGCATTACAATGGTGATGACGTACTGAACGGAAATGAAATCACTTTTCAAATTCAGGTCTACGAATCTCCCATTAACAACATTTGGGCTCAAATACTCTACGAAGATACCGATTTCCAGAACCCGACAAATGACTTTGGCGCGTCTGCTTCCGTAGGCTATCAAAAGGATGAAACAAGCGGGCATCAATACGCGTTCAATCAAGCGGTTATCACTCCAAGCACCATTTTGTCTCTGGTATTTGATGACCCGCCCTTCTCGTCCGACGAAAATGGAAACGGTATACCCGATGAGTGCGAAAATGTCTGTTTGGGAGATCTCAACGAAGACGACATCGTTGATGAAAGCGATTTCCTGGCCGCGCTGCCAATGTGGAAAATCGATCCGAAAATGGACTTAAACCGTGATCAGACTGTTGACTTAAGGGACTACCTGCTCTTGCGTGAATCTTTCGGGCCCTGTGAATAACCGTCAAGGGTGCTGTTCGAAAAAGGGCGATCAGCACCCTCGCGAACAAACAGCTAAGTGCGATCCACCATTCTTTTGTCCAAAAAGCCGTCAAGCTGCAAGACAGGCAGCCTGACCAACCAAAGCGGTTTGAACGAGGCATCCACCGACTAAACAGGAGTGAAACTTGATTAGCAATTTATTACAGTACCTGGTAGATCTTTCGGGTTTGTTTATTGGAATAGGGCTCTTTCTTGTTGTGGGAATTGCCCTCTTGAAACACGGAGCTGATGGATTGGTGAACGGATCTTCCAACCTGGGTTTGAGAATGGGCATTTCCCGCGTTTTAACGGGACTGACCATTGTGGCTTTTGGAACTTCAGCACCTGAATTAGTCGTATCTACTGTCACGGCCATTCAGGGTAAACCCGAAATTTGTTTTGGGAATGTGATTGGGTCCAACCTGGCCAATACCGCCCTGATCCTGGGCGTTTCAGCCCTGATCGCGCCTGTTGTCATACAAAAGAAAACCATTGTTAAAGAAGGACTGCATTCTTTCCTGAGTTTATTGCTGGTTCTTGTCTTAGCATTCCAGGGAAAGGCATTGAGCCGTCTCGACGGCATCATTTTACTGGCTGTCTTTACCGCCTGGATGACCTGGCTTGTAGCTGGAGCACGAAAAGGTGAAAGTGAAGATATCGCCTCCGATGTGGTCTTTCATCCCCGGCACTTGGGTCTGGACTTGCTTTACACCGTACTCGGCTTAACAGGCCTGGTTCTTGGAGCCAACCTGCTGGTAGAGGGTGCCATCCTGTCTGCAAAGACCATGGGCGTTCCCGATGTGTTCATTGGCCTGACCATTGTCGCGGTGGGCACCTCCCTGCCGGAACTCGCGGTCAGTGTGGTAGCGGCACTTGAAGGAAAATCCGATCTTACCGTTGGCAATGTGTTTGGTTCCAATATTTTCAATGCCCTGCTCATTTTAGGTGTCTGCTGCACCATTCAGCCAATTGAATTCCTGTCGACGGGCTCGGCCATATCAGCTACAGACGTGAGCCTGCCTCAACCGCTCTCAACAGATCTGCCCTTTACCGCCCTGGTATGCGCTTTGATCATCCCTCTCATGGCCCATAAACTCACCTTGTCGCGTCTGAAAGGACTCTTCTTACTGGCTCTCTATTTTGGTTTCATGGCCTTTTTGATCTTCAGAATGCAAGGCTAATCTGATAGATGCATCCATGATCTTGAAAAATAAAGGCATCTTTTTAAAAGGGAATCACCGAAAAACACACTTGATTGGCTGCCATTTTATGCCGGTTTTCCGCGAATTGAGAACATATACCCAAAATAGCCTGAAATATGGAACACTTTATCTGAATGACAGTCTGTCCAAGTGAAACCAGACTGCGCAAATCACTCTATCTCTTCTTTATTGCAATGTTTGGATATGTTAAAATATGGCATACGCCATGCGTATTCCCGCCGAGATTGTGGTTATGTCCGATGGAAATGCAACGGTTGCCTGCACCAAACCAAAAGGCAGCACAACCTGAAAAATACCGCTACACCATGTCGACCTACCTAAGTCTTTTATAAAGAACCGCAATCTACGGGTTCAAAGTCGTCAATTCAAGAGGCCTAAATGGAAACACTTAAGTTTTTACTTGAGCTCTTAAAAGTTCGAACACCCAACTTCGCCGATTTAATGGATATCATCATCATGTGGGCACTTTTCTATTGGGTACTCAAAGCAATATACCGTACACGAGCCATGCAGATGGCCGTCGGTTTAATTGCCCTTTTTCTCATTCAATTTTTTGCCACGATTTTTAACTTAAACGTCTTAAGCAAATCGGTCGGTTCTCTCTTTACCATTATTCCCATTGTGATAATTGTCCTGTTTCAAAATGAAATAAGGAACGCTCTGGCTTCTCTGGGAAGGAGATCGGGTATTGAGTTCAGGGGGAACAGTCAGCAAATAGGCCATATTCTGGATCCCATTTTCCAGGCAACCCTCAAGTTCAGTGCCAAAAAGGTCGGTGCCCTGATTGTCTTTGAACAAAGGCAGAGCATGAGTGACCTCATTGAAACAGGTGTCGCACTGGATGCCATTCCCTCTTACGAGCTTTTGAGAAATATATTCGATCCCTCCAGCAACCTTCACGACGGTGCCAGCATTATTTCAGAAGGTAAAATTGCCTCTTCCGGCGTTGTGCTTCCCCTTACCTCTCAACAGAATTTACCCAATTATTTCGGTACACGCCATCGGGCGGCACTGGGCGTCTCAGAAGAATTTGATTGCCTCGTCCTGGTGGTATCAGAGGAAACCGGCCGAATCAGGATAGCCAAAGGCGGTGAGTTCACACCTTCACTGGAACCTACAGAAGAAGCTCTGAAAATAGCCTTTAACAGCTTGATTGACAAACAGGAAACTGAATCAGACCTAACTACAGCCCGCCGTATCGCACAGTTTTTCTCATCGAAAAAACTCGAGGCGACAGAAAAGGAAGAAAAAGATGAGAGCATCTGAAGAATCAACACCTAAAGCATACCTGAGAGCCGTCTCGCTATTGCTTGCCCTCATCCTCTGGGTTGTTTTTTCAGGGCGGATGGCAGAAGAAGATAAAAAGGGAACGCGAGTGACCAGAGTGTTTCGCGTATCGCTTGCACACTTTGGTCAACCCAGTGCCATGGAAATCACTTCCGATGTGAATGAAGTATTCGTCTCCTTGTCGGGCTCTGAGAAAGAAATGAGACAACTCTCCCGCAACATGCTGATCGTCAAACTCGACCTCAGCCAATATGAGTCCGGCAGTCACCAGGTTCCCATCCACAATGAAAACGTGGAAATTCCTGAAAGTTTTAAGACCATAGAAATCGAATACGTGCAGCCCAGAGCCATTCGCTATAATCTCGAATTGAAAATCAGAAAAAAACTTCCCATCATTGTTCGCAGTAAAGGCAAGCCAGCTGAAAATTATGAGTTAAAGGAAATCGAAGTCAACCCGAGCCAAGTGACCGTTTACGGACCGAAATCTGAAATTGACGACCTGCACTTTCTCATCGGTGAATCCGTTCTCATTCAGGATGCCGATTCCAATATCACAGGCAGAGTTTCTTTTGACTACGACAAACAGTTCCCTGCCAACACCACGCTGGAAGAAACTGCCACCATAGAGTACAAGGTCATAATCAAGGAAAAGCTCTTGAAAAAAACCTTTGGATCCTACAAACCCGTCTTTGACGGCTGGAAGCCCGAATTGAAATTCAAACCTCGTAAAGTCAAGGTTCAGGTGGAAGGTCCCATTACGCTGGTTCAGCTTCTCAACAGGGACTGGCTTGAAATCACCATCCCCAAACCCGAGAGCGAAGAAGTCCCTGAAACCTTGCCTCTCACCTTTAAGTGGAAGCTGCCTGAACCGGTTATGCAGGCCCCTGCCGATTCCGGTTCATCAGAAACCGCTTCACAAGACAGCAAGAAATCGCAACCTGGCTCAAAACCTGAAGCTCAGGCAGTACAATCCGAACAGAAAACCAATGAAACCAAACCGGATAGCTTCGCTCGTGAAGCTGATCCTGAAATGGCGAGACTTCGAAAAGCAATCGGACAAATTAATGTCATTCTGAATCCTGCCGAATTGGAAGTCAGAAAGTGAGGCGATGTTGATTTTCGGCACTGATGGAATTCGAGCCAGATTTAATACTGAACCACTGACAGAGGCCACCATCGGCCGTCTCTCCCTGGTCCTGAAACAATGGCTGCCCCCAAAAGCAACCGTGGTATTGGGCAGAGATACCCGCGAAACAGGCCCGCAGCTTCTCTTCTGGCTCACCTCTGCCTGGGAACACGTCACAATAGTCGACCTGGGAGTGGTCCCCACACCGGTGGTCGCCTTTGAAACAGCAGCACGGAAGGCCGACCTGGGTATCATGGCTACAGCTTCACACAATCCCTCTTGTGATAACGGTTTAAAGTTTTTTGCAAGTGACGGCTCCAAAATTGTCAAATCGCAAGCCGACCAATGGTCCCATACCGTACTTGAAAACAAGACCCAAACACAGCATACCTTGAACACTCAACCGGGTTATGAACTCAAACAGGCCGAAACAGCCGAGCCGGTGCATTACAGCAACTTTCTCAAGAGGCACTTTCAACCCAATCCGGGGAAATTTGTTTTCGATCTTGCCAACGGAGCAGCCTGCCCCTGGGTGGAAAAATGGATTCAGTTCTTCTTCCCCAACGCCATTGTCATGGGAAACAAACCAAACGGTACAAATATCAACAGGGAAATAGGCGCTCTGCACCCCGAGCTTTTGGCTGAAAAAGTCAAAGCGGAGCAGGCCATGGCGGGCTTTGCCTTCGATGGCGATGCCGACCGGCTGGTCGTGATCAACCAGCACGGGGAAACCGTCCACGGTGATCGCGTTCTTTTCGGGCTGTCTTCCCTGATAAAAAACAACAAGCATGTCGTGACCACCATTCTGGCCGGTCTCGGCCTGGAAGAAGCCTGCAAGCGATGTGGTCTCACCCTGTCGCGAACAGCTGTGGGCGATCAGAATGTTCTCTTTGAAATGCTGAAATCAGGAGCTCTGGTGGGAGGTGAGCCAAGCGGTCACTTTATTTCCGCCGATTTATTTGCCGCGGGCGACGGGTTCCTGAATGCCTTGCGAGTGGCCTCAGCCATAACCAAACAAGCTTCTTTCCTTACCAATCTGATCGATCTGGTTCCGCTCTATCCGCAATTTGAACAAGCCTATCCTGTTTCCATGAAACCGCCACTGAACCGTCAAAAGCGCATTGCAATCGCGCTGACTTCGCTCGAGAAAGCTCTGCGCTCCGGCCAGAATCCGTCCGGCAGAGTTATTTTGAGGTACTCGGGCACAGAAATGAAGATACGCCTGTTTATTGAAGCAAAAGACCTTGCACCCTTCCAAAAAAACATCGACAATCTGATTCAAGCCATTCAAGAGGAGCTGCAATGATTGCAAGCAACCACACACCTGGGCTGAAAAGGCCGCGACTGATTCTGTCCATCGATCCCATCGCCGCAATGCGGATCTCGAGAAAGAGCAACATACCCGACCCCATCCACTTCGCGTTAGAATCGGAAATGGCTGGCATCGACGGTATTAAAGCTCACCTGCGGCTGGATAGAAGACATATCCAGGAACAGGATGTCGACCTGCTCATCAAACAACTGAAAACCGATTTTTTTCTGCAATTATCCATCAATCAGGATGTCGTTCACCTGGTCAACACCTTCCGGCCCAAATACGTCATACTGGTAGCCGAACGAAGGGATGAGGTCACAACGGAAACGGGTCTCGATGTCACCCTGCTTTCCAAACAAATCCTGCATACCGTCCGGGAACTGGACACCCAGACAACCAAAGTCTTCCTGGCCGTTGACCCCGAACTGGATCAAATCAGAGCTGCGGCAAAAATTGAAGTACACGGTCTGTGTATCAGCCTCAGAGACTACATGCTCGGCAACAAAACCAGAGGGCTCAGCAGTAAAAAGCACATCGCAGAAGCTGTCAAACTCAGTTTGAAATACGGTCTTGAAACTCATTTCTTCAATTCCATTACATGGCAATCACTGCCGTTTCTGACCAGTATCTCCGGCATTTCCGCCATTCACATCGGGCATCAATTTATTTCAATGTGCCTGTTCAAAGGCATAGAAAGCTCTGCGGCAGCCTACCAGCAAAGGCTCTCACGACAATGAATCCCGCTTCCTATTACACTGTTTTGCTGGCTTCACAATCACCCAGACGAGCGGATCTGCTCCAGCAACACGGCTACAGGTTTCAGGTTAAAGTGAGTTCCGCTAAAGAGCACATGCCCTGCGCGACAACCGTTCGGGAAAAAGTGGTCGAAAACGCGCGTGTTAAAGGCGAAGATATCCTGAGTGAATTGAACGACAGCGCTCTTTCAGCCACACAGCCCACCGTACTGTGCGCGGCGGACACTCTGGTTGTCCTGGGTGAGCGGGTTTACGGTAAGCCCGCAAACTATCGGGAAGCCAAAGACATGCTGAATGAGCTCGCCGAAAAAACGCATAAAGTGCTGACCGGTCTTTTTCTGAAAGAACTGAACGGAACCAACGTCTTTGAGGGCCTGGAAGAAACCGAAGTGGTACTCAAGAAAATGAATGACACCGAACTGGAGAAACTCTTTGCCAAATCGGATCCGCTGGATAAAGCTGGCGGCTACGGCTTTCAAGACGCGCCGGAAATCGTCAAATACGTCAAGGGAAGCCACACCAATGTCTATGGACTGCCCATGGAACTGCTCACCAACATTTTATCTTCCTGGATTCCATAATACCTGTTTTTCATTCAGTCAACTGCATCTTCTGCTCTTTGAGCCCACGCATTAGATAGACGACCTGTGTTTTTGTGAGTGGCTTCCTATATGAACATCTGTGTTTATCTGTGTTCATCTGTGGTTCCTTTTTTTAACCACTGATGCACACTGATGGACACGGATGTTTTTAACCACAAATGAATCTGTGGCACCCAGATAGAGGTTTCTTAATCAATGAATCACATTCAGAACGTCAAATGCACCACCAACAATTTTGTGAGAAGCTTCCTATTTAAAAATCTGTGTTTATCTGTGTTCATCTGTGGTTCTTTTTTTTAACCACAGATGGACACAGATGCACACGGATATTTTTTAACCACGAATGAACACGAATTCACTCGAATGGGATGATCATTGAATATGGTTGGATATGGAAACCACGAATTGAATATGGTGAATATGCGACACCCAAATAAAGGGTTTTTAATGAATGAACCACGTTTAGAACCTCAGATGAACAACCTGTGGTTTTGTGAGTGGCTTCCTTTATGAACATCTGTGTTTATCTGTGTTCATCTGTGGTTCTTTTTTTTTAACCACTGATGGACACGGATGCACACGGATTACTTTTAACCACGAATGAACACGAATTCACTCGAATGGGATGATCATTGAATATGGAAACCACAAATTGAATATGGTGAATATGTGACACCCCAATAAAGGGTTTTTAATGAATGAATCTCGTTCAGAACCTCAGATGGACAACCTGTGGTTTTGTGGTTGGCTTCCTATATGAACATCTGTGTTCATCTGTGGTTAAAAAAAACCACCTCACAATTTAACCTTATTCGCTATGCTATATCTTATTGATTATTTGCGATCAGTTTAATTTCAAGCCGACAACCTAATGCATTTGCATATTTTTTTAATGTTGCAAGGGACGGAGAGTGTTTACCATTTCCAAGTGATGATTCAAGACGAGTGATTGCAGGTGCTTTTAACGCCTTTAATCTGTAAAGCTTTCTCTTTAAGTTCAGAATGTTTCATTGTTTTTTACCTCTTCCAATCTGGATATTGCCACTTTAAGTTCCCGTTTGGGAGTTTTTTGTGTTTTCTTGATATACGAATGAAGAATAATTATTTTTTTCCCAACTTTAGTGCAAAAAAAGACACGGGCAATTCCCTCTTTACTTTTAACTCGCAGCTCTAACAGCCCGTTATTAACAGCTTTGGTGTGTGGCAAACCAAGGTTTGCCCCAAATTCAGACATCAAATCAGTCAAGCGCAGATATCTTGCCAGTAAACCTTCAGGGAGGTTTAAGATTCCATGCTCAACTTTTTGATTGTAATAGATAATTTGCCAATTCACGCCTTCATGATAACAAATATGTTACTTAAGGACAAGGCATTTTTTTGCCCAACTCAGTTGATCGCTTCCAATGCATAACCTGTGGTTTTGTGCGTGGCTACCTATATGAATATCTGTGTTTATCTGTGTTCATCTGTGGTTTCTTTTTTTTAACCACTGATGCACACTGATGGACACAGATCATTTTTTCTCAGGTTGAGCCTTGCCCTTCTTTCATCTTTTCTGTTTTTATCCCCCCCCTCTTTTTTCTTATACTTTTTATATTTGTTTTGAGTTTGAATCGGAAAAAATATTTGCCGCGTTCCGCGGCAATTTTTTTGGGGTGCTTTTTGCTCTTTTACCGCCTGCCCCTTGCCGACAGCCAACTCCAGCCTGCGGCTTCGCACGCATGGCTGGTGTGTCTGTCTGCTTGCTACTCTGCCTTAAACCTGTTTTTCTAACAAGGATAAAAGGGCTAAGGGTAATTCCTCAAAACGCGGAAGCCCAAATGCCTGCAGAGGATATCCTCCGGAAGCCTGCTGCGAGCAGCCGAGCGGCAGTCCCTGGCATTGCTCCAATAGCTGCCCCCACGAAAGACGTGATACTTGCCAGAAGCAGGGCCTCTTGGGTCACATTCCGGACTTTCTTTGTAATAGGCCTCTCCATACCAATCTTCGCACCACTCCCACACATTACCGTGCATGTCATACAAACCCCAATCATTCGACTGCTTTCCTCCTACTTCATGTGTCTCTCCTCCGCTGTTATCATCATACCAAGCATAGTCCTTTAACCTGCTTTTAGAATCTCCATAACAATACGCACTTGTTGAGCCTGCTCGGCACGCATACTCCCACTCCGCCTCCGTCGGTAAGCGATACGTCCCTATTCCCTTACTGTTCAACTTCTCTATGAATTCCTTCGCTTGATCCCAGCTTACTTCCTCCACAGGCCTCCTCGCTCCTTTAAAGGCCCCCCTTGGAGGCTTACCCGGTAACGTACTACCTACAAAACGACTTGGGTTCCAACCCATCAACGTCTCCCACATCTCCTGTGTCACTTGTGTTTCAAGCATCCAAAATCCCTTACTCAACGTTACCCAATGTTGTAACTCATTATCATATCGATCCTTCTCACTTTCTGGACTTCCCATTAAAAACCTGCCTCGCGGAATCCAACGCATATCGAGGGTGATGGATGTTCCAGGAATGGCAAAACTCTTCTTGTCTCCTGCTTTCGGCTCCCTTTTCAGCTCTGACAACAGTTCTTTGGCTTCAGCCTGATGCAGTTTATAGTTGGCAATGTACTCACGCAACACTTCTTCTGTTCCCTCCTTTCGTGCTAATTCATAGACATGAGAATCTCTTTCAGCCTGAACAATCTCACGCGTCAGCAGGTATTCGACTGTTTGATTGGCTTCTACATACACTTTATGGTTGAATTCAACCTCTTTGTACTTAATTTTTAGCTCATGCTCTCCGGCAGGCACTTTGGTCAGCACTGTAGGCGCTTTGAAGATTGTACCCAACACCTGTACTTCGAAAAATCCTATTTCAGACAGCACTTTCAAACGCCCCAGTTTCGCTTGCAGCTCTAGGCTAACTTGCACGACATCGGCATCCTGTTTAAAGTTCTTTTCGCCCATTTGTGTCTCCGTTTCCGCTTTTATACGGTGTTGGCCGTAGTGTAAATTCTCTATTAACAGAATTCAACAAGGATATCCATTTTTTTCCCAATCTTCGCCACCTTCGGATTGAGTCATTATCAAAAAAACTCAGGGTGCTTTCTGCCTTAAAAACCGCGTTCTATTGATTGTTGACAGGTAAACTATCTGTTTTTGAACGCACTTCTGCCAATAACCTCTTTCTTTTCTTTTGAAATGGCCTTTTAACTTGTTCGTTTTTGTTTCAGCTGAAGGCCCTTGTTGAGGACGTTTTCCCGGCCAGCCACTTGTGCCCGGTGTTCCGGGCGGTTTCAATGAACTTCCCGGCTCTCCCGACAATTCGATAAAACCAGCTGTCAAATTGGGCCACGGTTTCAAGCCAGTTCTCAGTCTCTACCTGCATGCGCTTCAAGATGGGCTCCAGGTTGGATGGTATTTTGCCAGGCTTGTCGCTCCTTGCTTGACGGCCGGTCCAGTCCAGAATGGACAGATAGTCCTCCTCACGCATGTTGAGAAACGAACCCCAGTCATCGACCGGTTTATCCAAAGGCCACCAGCTTATAGGGCTTAACCAATCAGCCTGTTTTGATTTGACTTCCAGATCAGCAAGAATCTGATCCAGGTTCACAGGTGCTTCCGCTTTTTTCACCTCATGCGCTTTTTTCTTCTCATGGAATTCGGCTCTCAACCCGCGTGAATGGGGTTGAGATCGATGTAAGCCAAACACGACAGTACAGCGGCCTGATCGAGAAGTTCGGTACACTTGAATCGCCCCTGCCAGAACCGCCTTGTACATTCATCTTCCCTGTTGGCTCTTCGGGCAATGTTCTCACTGAAACATCGCATGAACCAGGACATAGACGATAAGCGCTTTCGAAGCAGGTTTAAGCGGCCATCAGGCTGACCCGTTTTGGGATCGAGTAGGACCTGATCGAGCTCATAATCCTTTGGTTCCGCTGGACTTCCATCTTTATTGCGCTGTTTGGGAAACAGCTTCCACCAGCGCAGTGCAATCTCTTCCCGATCCCATTTTTCGGCGTGATCGGGCCGCATACGCAGCATGAGATGGACGTGATTGGACATGACAGCATAACCGCACACTTCCAGTGAAAAAAGTGAAGCCAGGAATTTCAGACGTTTTTTGATCCACTCCTTGCGATGTTCGTAATTCTGAGCGGTGTACGGATCCTGCCCGCAGAGAAACGCTCTCCGCACACACCTTGACATAACGTGATAAGTACCGACCTGGCCATTCCGCACCAGGAATTTTCGTGCAATTATCATAACATACCCTTTGTGATCAACTATTGCGAGTTTACAATTGAAAGAAATATGTGAAAACCAAAATGATGTAATTAACTATACTGCCAGGACTTAAAAAACGCCAGGGAAATTTTATTGATTTGGGTGTCCTTTTTTTAGTTTTTTTTAGATAGACTGATACAAAACAGGAAGCTACAATGGAATAGCTTTAAAAATACGGTGTCCGCTGTCTCTGCGCAGCGGTTTCGTTCAACAAGTCGTTTCACCTGACTCGTTCCACTCGTCGGTGAACTCAGCGTTAACTGTCAAAAAAACTTAAGAGACAACAATGACAACAAAAAACGAATTACCAGCATGCGGTATTATCATGCCGATATCAGCAATAGATGGACGTACAGAAGCTCATTGGGAAGAAGTTCTAGAAGTAATTATTGACTCAATTCGTCAAGCAGATTTTCATGGAGAGTTGGTCAGTAATGCAGATGATATTGGCGTCATACATAAACGGATAATTCAAAATCTCTACGAAAACCCAATTGTTGTTTGTGACGTGAGTGCGAAGAATCCTAATGTTATGTTTGAATTAGGTCTAAGGCTAGCGTTTGATAAACCCACGATAATCGTAAAAGACGACGAAACTAGTTATTCGTTTGATACATCCGGTATCGAGCACCTTGAATATCCAAGAGACATGCGATACAAAAAAATTGTTGATTTTAAGAGAAAACTATCCGATAAGATTAAAGCTACCTATGAAAAATCTAAGAATGATCCAAATTATACAACATTCTTAAAGCACTTTGGAGAATTCAAAGTAGCGAAGATCGAAAGCAAAAAAATTTCTGGAATCGAATATATATTTGAAGTGCTTAAAAATATTGAGAACGCTATTACTCGTCTCGAAAGAAAACAATCACTAATGAGCAAAGAAATAATTTTTTCAGAGAATAGTAACAATCCAATTAATCATATATCTGCGATAGCACCAGGTTACCTTGAATTAAGCAAATTGAATTTTGGTATGAACAAAGAATTAATAAAGAATTCGCAAGAACTTTCATCTAAAAAAGATTAAAATTTAAATCAGATTAAAAAAAATAATACCTAAATCCTGTAAGTCGCTTCGCTCTTGCAGGATTTAGGTTCAATATTTAAAAATGGACTTCACATGGTGTCATAAACGTAAGGTGTCCTTCCGGTAAGATTGCGTGACCATCAGATAGAACAATGAAATGACTTCCAGATCAGCAAGAATCTGATCCAGGTTCACAGGTGCTTCCGCTTTTTTCACCTCATGCGCTTTTTTCTTCTCATGGAATTCGGCTCTCAACC
>PDWJ01000860.1_pt1 | contig 41470 bp, 39 predicted proteins | sample 1430881 | NCBI WGS metagenome assembly PDWJ01 (sample SAMN01162460, study PRJNA174530) | Oral metagenome, whole genome shotgun sequencing project. | biome: Marine environment; feature: Marine mammal; material: Swab sample of the gingival sulcus; isolation source: swab sample of gingival sulcus...
CTGATGACTCTTCACGATATTTCTTCGCCCAGTACTGGAACGTCGTATAGGCCAGGCCTGCCTGATCGCAATAGTCCTTCTGAGACTGACTGCTGCGCTTCCAAGCCTCGATGTGACCGAACATCTCCTCCCGGGTGTGGCTTTTAATTGTATGCATGCGCCAAACCTACGCACTCACCGGCTAAACTGAAGGATGAGTTGCTAGGACGGATACATGTTCACAACGGCATTGAGTGGCTCTTCGGAAAAAGGAATCATTTTAGGCATGCAGACAACTTGTTCCCTGCTCAGGAATTTTATCCTGAGTGCCCATCTCCAATAAAAAACTCTCCATCAATGATGAGGAGTTCTCTTAGTAGCGGGGGCAGGACTTGAACCTGCGACCTTTGGGTTAGATCAGGAGTACATTTCAAAAGCATTCTAAAATGGGCAGGCCTAACTAAATACCAAACTCTTGATTATTATATCGACACTGATGATGATTTTGAATAAAAGGATGAATAAGACCATTTTGGAGATTGATTAATTATCCGTTACATTCATTAAATATATTTCAATATTGGTAGTAATACTACCTATTTACCAAAATAATTAATGAAAAAATGCGCTTAAGTATAATCACCATTAAAATTATTCTATTTTTGGTAGTATGACTACCAATTCGAATAAAAAATTAATGAACCTTCTATCCAATCATGTACCTGGGACGGTACTTCTGGCTTCATGGTTGGAAAAGAAAGGTTTTTCAAGGGAACTACAGAAATACTATTTGAAAAGCGGTTGGCTACAATCATATGGTGTTGGGGCATTAAAAAGACCAAATGAAAATGTGCAATGGACAGGAGCCTTGAACTCTTTGCAAAGTCAGACCGGATTGTCAGTGCACGCTGGCGGCCTCACATCGATATCCCTTCAGGGATTTTCCCATTATGCCCGAATAAAGAATGAACCGCTTTATCTTTTTTCACCCAAATATGGGAACCTGCCAATGTGGTTTCTGAGTCAGGAATGGAGCACCCAGATAATACACGTGAAAACAAAGTTTTTGCCTTCAGATCTTGCGATGTATGATTTTTCCAGGGATGTTATAAAGATTGAAATATCTTCGCTTGAGCGTGCAATATTAGAGTGTTTGTACCTGACACCAAATCGATTCGACATGATGGAATGTTTTCAAATACTGGAAGGCCTGGTAAATCTTCGTCCAAAAATCCTACAAGAATTACTTGAAAACTGCAATTCCATAAAAGTAAAACGACTATTTCTGTATATGGCTTCCAAAGCCAATCATCAGTGGTTGGACTTTGTAGATCAATCCAATATAGACTTAGGAACTGGTGACAGGGTTATAACCAAAGGAGGGGCATATATATCACAGTTCAAGATATCGGTACCAAAAGAAATAGCAGAAAAATGATAAATCAAGTATATATAAATCAGGCTGATTTGCTCCTACAGGTGGTCCCTCAGGGGGGGGTAACGAGGATAAATACCCTGATATCACGGGGCAGCGTATTTTTGAGTACTTACAGGATCGTGGTTTTGATGGAGAGATTACCATTGTTCGTGATTACCTGAGAGGTATCCGTCAGGTGGCCTCAAAAACGCCCCTGGTGATGGTAGAAACACTACCAGGCCAGCGGGCGGCTCATAACTGGAGTGATTACATGATTACTTTTACCTTTTACCCTGGCAGTGGCTTCTGGAGGTAAATGATCTACGGACTCATCAAACTACCAAACAAAAAACCCTCTGAAATTAAATGTTTCAGAGGGTTTGTAGTAGCGGGGGCAGGACTTGAACCTGCGACCTTTGGGTTATGAGCCCAACGAGCTACCAACTGCTCCACCCCGCAATATATCTTTTGTACCTAAACTGCCATGCAGAAGCCAACGTGGTTAGCGGATGCAAATATAGCAGAATTTCGGGGAATGACAAAATATCAATTTCGCGGCCGAGGAACCAGCTTTCGCTTTCCCCTGCCCCTTGCCAAGTCCTGAGTTCGGCCGGATTACCTGTTCAGCATGGCCGACAGTTGCCGGTAGTTCTGGTCCTCGGGGTAATAGCCGATAAGTAGGTCGGCATAGCGTTTCGCATTGTCCTTCATGTTGTTCTCAAGCGACAGGGTGGCCAGGGAGTAGAGGATTTCCCGGTCGTAGGGATGCAATTCAAGTGCTTTTTCCAGGGTGCTGATTGCCTCCCCGACTTGCCCCTGCGAATTCAGCCCTATGGCCAGGACATAGCTGTAGTGGGGATCATCCGGATCGAGCCGGGCAGCTTCCTTCAGATGGTGCAGGGCTTCTTCCTCCTGCTTCTGCCTGACCTTGAGCAATCCCAGGGCATAGTGCAGGGCCGCCAGATCAGGATAGGTCTCAAGTGCACGAAGCAGCAGCTCTTCTCCCTCTGCATCTCTGTTCTGGCGACGATAAAGGTCGGCCAGATTGATATAGGGTGCCACCAGTCCCGGTTCCAGCTCAATGGCTTCAAGGTAGGAAGCCTCGGCCTTTTCAAAATCGCCTGTATTCAGGAAAAGGTTACCGAAATTCAGGTGGGTTGAGGGATGGTCGGCATTGATCATCAGGGCTGCGTTGTACTCGCTGAGGGCCTTCTTCAGCCGGGCTTTTGCCGTGTCTGAAAGCCCATGCGAAGGGATGGTCGTAAGGGCGTTTGCGGCCATCAATCTGATCAGTTTTATTGAATCGTTCAGGCGTGGCAGGGCCAGATCGCGGATTTGTGTAGCTTCTCCGAAGCGAATTACCGAAAGAGCGGCATAGCGAATCAGCGGATTCGGATCCCGGCTGGCCGAGTCAAGCAGGGCTGTCGATTCGGAACCGGGATAGGCTCCAAGCAGGGATACAGCCGTAGCCCTGACCATGGGTGGCTGATCTCCGTCTCTGGCCAGACGAATAAGCCCTTCCCGGGCTTCGGGATAGCGCTTGCGCCCTGCCAGGAACACTTCTCCATAGTGGGGGGTATTCAGCAGGTCTTCTCCGTACCATTGACGAAGGTGTTCTGTGGCCCAGCTCACCGATTTATCGCTGTGGCATTGGTTGCATGCATTGGGGGTAGCTAGTTTCTCGCTCAGGTCGGGACGGGGGATCCGGATGCTGTGATCGCGCCGGGGGTCCACCACCATGTAGCTTCGTTCATGCATATGGCACTCGGTACAACTGGCACCCTCCTTCGCCGGATCGTGAAAGTGGTGTTCAGGCCCGCCATAGGTTGAGGCCAGATGACAGCGGTAGCAGAGCGCATTCCCCGGTGAATAGGTTTGGCCCGAATGGGGTTCATGGCAGTCCTTGCAGACCACCCCTGCCTGGTACATTTTGCTTTGGAGAAAAGAGGCATAGACATAGACCTCCTCCTGAATCTGCCCATCGGGATAATAGAGGCCCTCTTCCAGAAGGCTTGGCCAGTGCGTATCGAGCAGAGACCCTCCGTGGTAGTAGTCTTCAGTGGTTACGGACCTGCGCGCATGGCAGCGGGAGCACATCTGCACAAGCTCATCCGACTCACGCGGCACAGAACGCCGGGCAGTAGTGGCACCGGGATCGAAGACCCAGGTACCACCATCTGTATCTTTCAGCCGGAGCACCAGTCCCATATCGGCCATGTGGTTGGGCGAACTACCGGACTCGACCTCTCTGGCCCATTCAATATGCCTGGAACCCGGTCCGTGACAGGCCTCGCAGGACACATCGATTTCCGACCAGCTTGTATGATAGCTCTTTTCACTATAGCTGTAATTCTTCCTCAGGTTGGTGGAATGGCATTCGGCACACATGTAGTTCCAGTTCTGGCTTACATTTGTCCAGTGCAGCACATCCTTCGGGCCAATGTATTCATCCTGGTAAAGGTGGAACCATTTCTGCCCCCCCGCGGCTGCCGGACGCGTATCCCAGGCAATGGGAAGGCATTGGAGCCGCCCCCCGGGAAAGGCCACCAGGTATTGCTGCAGGGGCCTGATGCCAAAAACATACAGGATCTGGAAGTCGGTCATTTCTCCATTGAGCCCTTCTGTATGAACCATGAATTTCCCTTGGTCCATATAGAAACGCGATTCCACCCCAAAATGCCTGAATGTCGCATTGTTGAAATTGCCGAGCACGCTTTGTTTTGTAGCCGTATCCATGGCCATGTCATGATCCGAATTCAGAAAGAGCTCATACTGCTTTTCGTGGCATTCGCGGCATTTTAACCTGCCCACATAGCTGGCTTCGGCATAGCTGCCGGCATGGGAGGCCGGCTGTCCTGCCCTGTCCTTCCGGCTGCAGCAAAACATGCTTCCAAGAATGATAAATCCTGCCACAACGGGCAGTAAGCACAGGAGATGTGCACCCTTCTTCACCTCAACAGCCTTTTTTAGCGCTGGTTTAACTTCTTTAGTGTAATTTCAAATGTATATAAATTGGGGAAATCGTTTCGGTTCCTGAAGGCTATTCAAAAGGAATCTATATAGTTTTGTTTATTGCCAAACCAAAGCATAGCAGCCCGCATGAAGCGAAGACAATTCTTTCATCGTGTTTTGCGCAGCGTTCTGGTCGCTACCGGGGCGCTTGCTGCGTTCGCTTATTTCCGGCCGTTCATTCCGCGCCGAAAGGGACAGGAAGGCAGGATCGTACTGGGCCGTGCAAGGGATTTCCCCGTCGATACCTATCGTTACGTGGAAAAGGGCGATCTGTTTGTATATCGCGACCATGAGGGTGTCAGGGCCGTTTCGGCACGTTGCACCCATCTGGGGTGTATTGTTCAACAGGAGGGAGATGGCTTTGCCTGTCCCTGCCATGGTTCTTTTTACGATCTGAATGGAAGGGTGCTCTCTGGCCCGGCACCTCGCAACCTGCCCTGGTATCGGGTGCAGGAGATGCCCGATGGCCGCATCGTAGTCCTGCCGGCTAAACAGGTGGGGCCGGAGGAAAAATTACCGACAAGCTGACATGAGCCGAAAAGCAGGAGAATATGAGAACCCGGCCAGCGAATCCGGGACTGCAGATCGCCGGACCCGTGTAAGGCGGGTTTCTCAGAATTTTTTCCTGCATATTCATGCTCCCAGGGTCCATGTTCATTCCCTGAAACCAACTTTCAGCTTTGGATTGGGCATCATTCTGGCAGCCTTGTTTGTTATTGTAATCCTCACCGGGGCCGTCCTGATGTTGTACTATACCCCCTCGGTCGATATGGCATATCGTTCGGTGAAGGACATCATTTTCATCCTTCCCGGTGGTCGCCTGATCCGGAATGTGCACCGTTGGGCTGCCCAGGGCATGGTCATTGTGGCCTTTCTTCACCTTATCAGGGTTTTTTATACGGCATCTTACGCAGATGGAAGAGCCCGAAACTGGGTTATTGGGGTAGTCATGCTGGTGCTCATATTACTGAGCAATTTCAGTGGTTATCTCCTGCCCTGGGATCAGCTGGCATACTGGGCTGTAACCATTGGTGCCAACATTGCATCCTCGACGCGGGAACTGACCGATTTGCTGGGTATCACGGAGTACTTCGATCCGGGAGGTTTTTTCAAGCGCATGCTCATCGGTGGGGAGACCGTGGGACAGGCAGCGCTCACCCGCTTCTTCATGCTGCATGTCATCTTCCTTCCCCTCACCCTGTTGCTGCTCACAGGCTGGCACTTTTGGCGGATTCGGAAAGATGGTGGTCTGTCCAGGCCGCTCAAATGCAAAACCGGGGAATCCTGGCTGGCCTGGCCCGTTCTGATGTGGACCGAGGCAGCCCTTTTCCTGGTTACACTGCTCACGGTTTTCGTTTTAGGTCTGCTGTTTAACGCCCCCCTTTTGGAAATGGCCGATCCTTTACACCCCGGGAATCCGGCAAAATCGCCCTGGTATTTTCTGGGTATACAGGAGTTGGTCAGTTATTCGGCCTTTACCGGAGGTTTTTTGGTTCCGGTGCTCTACCTCATCTTTCTGTTTTCCATACCTTTTAAAGATAGAGAGAAGGAAAGCATTGGCCTTTGGTTTGGATCGAAACCGGCACTTGGATGGGTTTTATGGAGTGCACTTGCAAGTGCCTTGTTTGTGATTCTGCAGCTCTTTGTCATGATTCGTTTTGGCTGGCTCAGGGATTGGTTTCCGGGGGGCTCCCAATGGTATATTATGCTGATCAATCCGGCCAGCCTCACGGCACTTGCCTGTATTCTTGCCGGACAACTTACTCTTCGAAGGACCCGTTCGACCCGAATTGCGGTTCTGGTTCTGTTTAGTGCGGCCCTGGCCGCGCTGATTGTTTTTACCCTTGTGGGCAATGTTTTCCGTGGGCCCAATTGGGATTTTTTCTGGTCACCTGCTGCATGGCCCCGCTTATGAAAGAGGAAGGCTATATCAGGTTGATGCGCTGTCTGGTCCTGGCCGGAAGCCTTTGTCTGTTGATTGCTTTTTCGGTTTCGTGGCTGGGGCATGCCAGAAAACGCGAATGGCAGGCCATTCAAAAGGAATTCAGAAGCCTGGAAAAGGATGCTGTACGCGGAATACAGGAGAGAGACCTGCCATGGTTCAAGCGGGTCGATCGCTGCGAAAGTTGCCATCTGGGCCTGGAGAATCCGCAGCTTTCGGCTGCTGCACTCCCACATTCGGCACATCCCGGCAACTACCTGAAAGACCATCCTCCCCAGGATTTTGGTTGTACGGTTTGCCATGGCGGACAGGGAGCAGCACTGACATTTGCCGATGCCAAAGGGCGTGCGCCTTCTTTGCACTGGTCCTATCCAATGCTGGAACAACCCTGGTTGCAATCGTCCTGTGGAAGTTGTCACATGACCCTCTTCAGTGAACCTTCTCTGATGGTTGAGGGCAGTGGGATGGAAGTGCTTGTGCATGGACGCGCGCTTTTTGCCGGGGAAGGCTGTCTTGGCTGCCATCGGGCCCGGGGTGCGGGAGGAATAGTGGGTCCCGACCTCACCCGTCAGGGCGAAAAAACCCTGCATGAATACAGTTTCAAAGGTGTCAGAGGCGAACAGACCGTGTCCAATTGGCTCAAAGAGCATTTCCGGGATCCCGAGATGGTCTCTCCCGGCTCCAGAATGCTTCGGGTCGATCTGCCCGAATCCGATCTCGATGCGCTGGCAACCTTCGTGATGGGACTCTCCAAACCAGAGATGCCCCTCGATTATTTCAGCCTCGGAGTGTTGGAGGAGTACAAAGGGAAAAGGGCTGCGCTTAGCGGGAGAGATGCCTTTGCCTGTCTATGTGCTGCCTGTCACGGAAAAGCGGGTGAAGGGAAAGACTATGAAGCTTTCAGGGTTGGCGTACCTGCCATAGGCGGGCGGGACTTTCTGAGGGTGGCCTCGGCCGAATACATTCGGTTTACGCTGGAAAAGGGACGCAGCCTTCGCCAAATGGCTACCTGGGCGCCAGAGTTGTCGGGGATTAGCGATGGGGAACTCAATCAGTTGGTGACCTATATGAAGCGCAGAGGGCTTAGGGCTGACGCTGCCACCAGGGGACTTGCCTCAAAGGGGGTTGCTTCAAAGGGGGTTGCTTCAAAGGGGGTTGCTTCAAAGGGTGCGGCTATTATGGGAGCCGCCCCGAAGGGGGCTGATCCGGAGGGAAGCACCTTACAGGGAAGCGTTCTCCAGGGAGTTGCCCCAGGGAGAGCGGCTGCAACAGGAGGCCCGGAAGGAGCTGCTGTCAGGGGAACTGCTCTGTCCGGCGCTCAGTTATATGCCAGGTACTGTGCTACCTGTCACGGTGTTTCCGGCCAGGGTGATGTGGCAGTGGCCCTTTCGCAACCGGATTTTCTGCACCGGGCAGACGATGACATGCTGTGGAGAACCCTGGAGGATGGCAGGGCAAATACAGCCATGCCGGGCTGGTCTTTTCTGGGAGGTGATTCGCTGACGGCCCTGATAAAGCACCTTCGGACCTGGGGAAATTTCCGTCCTGACCGGTCGCTTCCAAAAGCCCCTGTCAAGCCGGAGTTCAGAGCGGGGGAACGTCGCTTCCATTTTGCCTGCTCCCGCTGTCACGGCGAATTCGGAGAAGGCGAAACAGGGCCCGCAATCATCAACAGGGATTTTCTGGCTTCGGCCGATGATGCCTTCCTCTTTTGGACCATAGCCAGGGGAAGAAGGCATACAGCCATGTTCGGTTGGTCCAGTGACCTCTACAACGAGGAAAGCTTAAGTGAAAAAGAAGTCTATGAGCTGATCGCCTACATGAGGACACAGGCCGCAAAGCATGCTTCCTATATCCATGCAGGCGCCAACCCGGGCAACAGAAAGGCAGGGGAGCTGCTGTATGTGCAGCATTGTGCTCAATGCCACGGGGACAACGCAGAAGGGAGCAGGGCTCCTGCCCTGAATAACCAGGAATTTCTGAGTGCGGCTTCGAATGGCTATTTACTGGCCACCATTACCCTGGGAAGGGAAGGAAGCCGGATGCCGGATTGGGGCTATGAAAGTGACAGCCACACCTGCCTGGAGGGAAGGCAGCGGCAGGATCTGGTGGCCTATCTTCGGAGTCTGGCCCGGATACAGATACGATTTACGGGCAGAGAGGGTGACTGAGCGTAAAAAAAATGTGGGTCTTATATGGAACAATTCGCTGATTTATGTAACTTTAACTATATAAGTACATCGATCACGCATGAGTTATAAAGTTTTCGTTCTCTATTCGCACAAACACGACAAGTTGTATGTCGGTTATACCGAAAGCCTTACCGATTACATGGTGACAATGAATGTAATGGAGTCGAATAACCCGCTCTATGCCTACCGCCCCTGGACGCTCATTCACATGGAGTTGTTTTTTGCCGAAGAAGAGGCGATGATCAGGGAGGGCTTTCTAAAACGTGACATTGGGCAGCAGTATATTCGTTCAGAGATCCTTCCGATGTTTGATTTCCAGTAAAAGGTAGCTTATCTTTGTGCCCCTACGGGAATCTCTTTCCATGAGTAAAAAGCAAGAGAATAGGAGAAAATGGCTTTTTCGGAAGCTGATCAGCAAGTATCGCATGGTTTTGCTGAACGATGACACTTTCGAGGAAGTGGCAATGCTCAGGCTCACCCGTCTGAATTTAATCGCCATCGGGGGCATCCTGCTGATTGTAGGGGTGGCCCTTGTGTATTCCCTGATTGCGTTTACATCGATTCGGGAATTCATCCCGGGCTATCCGGATGCGGAGATGCGTCGGCACATCAGGCAGAATGCCATTCTCCTCGATTCCCTGGCTTACGAGCAAAAGGTCCGGGATCAGTATTTCGAAAATCTTCGCCGGATTATTTCCGGAGAAATGCCGGAACAGTACCTGAACGACACGGCCGGGATAGTGAACTATGAAGACATTCAGTTTTCGCGCTCACCACAGGATTCTATCCTTCGACAACAGGTAAAGGCAGAGGAGCAATTCAGGCTTAGCAATTTGGGTGATGAGCCCGGTTTCCGGAACCTGAATGACATGCATTTCTTTACCCCGGTTTCCGGAATGATCACCCGGAGCTTCAATCCCCGGGAGGGACACTATGGCATCGACGTGGTTGGCGGTCCCGACGAGGTGGTCAGGGCCACTCTTGGTGGTACGGTTACCATGTCGAACTGGACCCTGGAAACCGGTTATGTTATACAAATTCAGCACGATAACGAGTTCATGTCCATCTACAAACACAATGCCTCACTGGCTAAAACCGTGGGACAGAAGGTAGAGGCGGGGGATGCCATCGCCATCGTCGGCAACTCGGGGGAACTGAGTTCAGGCCCCCATCTTCATTTTGAGCTCTGGCACGACAGGGTGCCCCTGGACCCCCTGGACTATATTGTTTTCTGAGCCCATGCCTAAAAGAATAGCTATACTTGGTTCGACTGGCTCCATTGGGACCCAGGCGCTGGAAGTCATTGCCTCGCACCGGGATGCATTTGAAGTGGAGGTCCTTACTGCGGGGAACAATGCCGAGCTGCTGATAAAGCAGAGCATTGAATTTCAGCCAAATGTGACCGTCATTGCCAATGATCAGCACTATGAAAAAGTAAAGGAGGCCCTTGCACCCTATCCGATCAAGGTCTATGCCGGAGCCGAGGCCATTGCCCAGGTGGTGGCCTTTGGAACAGTGGATATGGTGCTTACCGCCATGGTAGGTTTCAGCGGCCTCAGGCCCACCATTGAAGCCATCAGGGCAGGCAAGGACATTGCGCTGGCCAATAAGGAAACCCTGGTTGTTGCGGGTTCGCTCATTATGGAAGAAGCCAGACAGAATCGGGTTGGTATCATCCCTGTCGATTCGGAGCATTCGGCCATATTTCAGTGCCTGGTCGGGGAAAGTGGCGGGGCTGTTGAGAAGCTTATTCTGACTGCTTCCGGCGGGCCTTTTAGGGGGTGTAGTGCAGCAGACCTGGCAGGGGTAAGCCCGGAGGAGGCCCTGAAGCACCCAAATTGGGACATGGGGCCAAAGATTAGCATTGATTCGGCAACCCTTATGAATAAGGGCCTGGAGGTGATCGAAGCCCGTTGGTTGTTTGGGGTGCCCGCAGAGCATATCGAGGTGGTTGTTCATCCTCAGTCCATCATTCATTCCATGCTGCAATTTTGGGACGGATCCATCAAGGCCCAGATGGGACTCCCCGATATGAAACTGCCCATTCAATACGCCTTTAGCTTTCCACACCGGATTCCGTCCGGCTTTCCGCGCTTTGATTTCAGCCGTTTTCCGGAACTTACGTTTGAGCTACCGGATACCAAAATTTTTCGTAACCTTGCACTCTCCTATGCCGTGCTCGAAAAGGAAGGCAACTGGCCCTGTATCATGAATGCAGCCAACGAGGTGGCCGTGAGGGCCTTTTTGCAGAAACAGATCGCTTTTACCGGGATTCCCGAGATCATCGAAAAAACCCTCGAACGCGCCGATTTCATTGCAGCACCGGTATTGGAGGATTTTTTTGAAACAGATCTGGCTGCGCGCCGGATTGCAGAAGAAATGATTTAGCAACAATGGATGTTCTCATACGCATAGCCCAGTTTGTCCTAAGCCTTTCCATTCTTATCGTACTTCACGAAATGGGGCACTTTTTCTTTGCCCGTTTATTCAAGACCAGGGTGGAAAAGTTCTACCTGTTCTTTGATTTGGGTTTTTCACTTTTCAAGCGCAAGATCGGAGATACCCAATACGGTATTGGCTGGCTTCCCCTTGGAGGTTATGTCAAGATCAGCGGAATGATCGATGAGTCGATGGACAGGGAGCAGATGAAACAGGAGCCTCAGCCCTGGGAGTTCAGATCGAAAAAGGCCTGGCAGCGCCTTTTGATTATGCTGGGTGGCGTAAGTGTAAATTTCCTGCTGGCCCTGGTTATTTACATTCTTGTTTTCTTTAGATGGGGAGAGGAGTATGTGCCCGCCGAGCGCTTTGTTTATGGCTATACCTATGCAGATGTTTATTTGGAGATGGGGTTTCAGAACGGGGATAAGATTCTGGCACTTGATGGAAAGCCTGTAGAGAAACTGAGACTCATCCATCATGATATTGTTGTGGAAGGGGTCAAAAGCGTGCAGATTGAGCGGAATGGTAAACGGATGGAAATTCAGGTGCCTGAAGAGTCGCTGCCCCGGCTCTTAAAGGTGGAAGTGCCCATGGTTCCGAGGATTCCGTTTGAACTGGCATCCCTTGTTCCGGGTGGGGGTGCAGAGGCAGCCGGGCTCAAAGTGGGGGATAAAATCCTTGCGATCGATGGACAGCCTTTTAGCTATATGGACGAACTGCGATCGATTCTGAGGGGGAAGAGCAATACCGATTTTACACTGGCAGTCCTGCGTGGCAACGACACCCTCAATATGCAGGTGACGACCAACGAACAAGCCATGCTGGGCGTACGGAACAAAGATCTTTATGCCTATTTCGAACCAGTAGTGGTGAAGTATTCCCTGCTTCAGTCCATCCCGGCAGGCATCAAGCGAGGTGTCGATCTGACCAAATCCTATCTCAAGCAATTGAAGATGCTCTTTAAGCCCGAGACAAAGGCCTACGAAGAGATAGGCGGGTTTATTAAGATCGGCAGCATCTTTTCGCCTGTTTGGGACTGGCAGAGTTTTTGGAATATGACAGCCTTTCTGTCTATCATCCTGGCAGTGATGAACATTCTGCCGATACCTGCCCTCGATGGAGGCCATGTCATGTTCCTGCTGTTTGAGATGATTACAGGGAGGAAACCCGGTGATAAGTTTCTGGAGTACTCCCAAATTGTAGGAATGGTGATTCTCCTGAGCCTTCTGCTTTATGCCAATCTGAACGACATCATCGGGCTGTTTAATAAATAGACCGATAATTTATCTATTTTTGTAGTTTGAACTTTTAATTTAAAGAAATGGAAGCTTTTATCATTCTTGCAATAGGTGTCTGGCAAATCGTTGTCATTGTTCTGCTTGTCGTGTTGCTTTTTGGAGGTCGTAAAATTCCCGAGCTGATGCGTGGTGTCGGTGAAGGCATGAAGGAATTCAAGAAAGCCACAGAAGACACGAGCGACGATGTCGTTATTGAAGATACAGAACCCAAGAAAGGCAAAGATGGCAAGGAATAAAGTCCTTCAAAACAAAAAAGCCTGTCGGCATCTGCCGACAGGCTTTTTTGTCCCTCTGTATTTCCTTGCAGTAATGCTGGGCTTCAGCTCCTGCGATAGTGTTGGTTCAACGGGTGGCGCGGCCGGCCATATCATGCCTAACGTAAATGGAACAGCCGGCGAGGTACTGGTAGTGATGGATGACTATAGCTGGGAACATGAAGCCGGCGAAATCATCCAGGACATCCTGAAAGAAGAGATTGTGGGGCTGCCTCAATCCGAACCCTTGTTCGATGTCATTCAGATTACTCCCGGCTCCTTTCAGAATGCTTTTCAGTTTCATCGGAGCATTGTGCTTACCACCGTAGGCTCCGGCAAGGAAGCAAAGATCAGTTTCAGGGAGAATGTCTGGGCAAAACCACAAATCGTTGTGCAGATGCAGGCTTCTTCAGCCGAAGCCCTCAGGGACCTGATCCGGGAACAAGAAAGCAGGCTTCAGGCCTTTCTGGTTCAGTACGACCGCAAGCGTCAGATTGAAAACTACCAGAAGACCAAGGACGAAGGCATTCAGAATCTGATGACAAAACATCACCAGATTAAGCTGGCCATACCCAGGGGCTATAACCTCGATTTCAGCAAGGATGAGTATAGTTCTGTTTCCATTGAGTCCTCTGAGCTTTCCCAGGTGATTCAGGTATATGATTATCCTGTGGCAGGGCCTGAAGACCTGAGTACCGAAAAGCTGATTGAAAAGCGGAATGAGATGACCCAGAAGTATGTCATCGGGCCCAGGGAGGGTTCCTACATGAGGATCTCGGGGCTTTTTCCTCCTGTAGCTTACGATTTGGTGATAGATGGTCTTCAGGTTGTGGAATTAAGGGGTTTGTGGGAACTTGAAAATGGTTACATGGGCGGGCCTTTTATAAGCCATGCCATGTACGATGCAGCCAGGGGACGTATTGTTGTGGTCGATGGCTACATCTACTACCCCAATCAGAAAAAACGGGTAAAACTGAAGCAGTTGGAGGCCATCGTTTATTCGACGGAGCTGATTTAATCCCCCTTTGCATCTGCTTCTTCGGGCTTGCCAACAGCATGTCCCTGGTAAAGGGCTTCATGATGTAGTCGGTAGATGATCCACGATGGCATGCAGAAGATCATTAAGTACTTCCGGTCATTCTTCCATCTGAAGGCTATTTGCTGTAAAAGAGATTTGGTTTCTCAAATTCGAACAGGGTGGGATAGTCCTCGTCGAAACGTTGAAGAATTTCTTTCATAATAGTCTCTCGCATAAACTTCGATCTGTTTTTGACCTTGTATTTTTCACAGTAAAGCTTAAGGGCTTCCCTTTCCCGTTGGTTTAAACTCAGGGTCACTCTGTAGTTCCGCCGGAGTTTCTCGTCCTTTTTGTTTTCCACCTCGAAGGATTTGGTTTACACTAAAAGTAGGGAATGTAAATGGCTTTGATTCAAGCGGGCTTCCGTAAGAATTAACATTTTCCTAACAACCTGCCCCGAGGTGAGCAGGGGTTTTTCTCGTGTAGATTCATCGTCTAAGCCCAGCCTTCACTGTCCGTGGGCAAATGCAGTCCTTTACGGAATAAAAAATCGCTGTGCTTTTCTACAAATGACAAGATTCACGTATTTTAGTGTGGTGCCATATTCCCAAGCTCTTATACCTGCAGCGATCATGAATAAACAGCTGAGTACCCTGTTATTGTTCCTGTTTAGCCTGGCTGCTGTTGCGGAGGGTCCTGCCCAGGATAACAAACCGGCAGAGGCCGGAGTCCTGCCTGTTCTCTTGTAGCATGGAAAAATTGGCTGTTTTTGGAGCAAGTGGAAAAACGGGGAAGGTCTTTGTACCCGAAGCCCTGAGACGGGGCTATGCCCTGAATGCGCTGGTCAGGAATCCCTCGCGTGTGCAAGATACGAGTGCAGCCATGCATCTGATCAAAGGCGATATCCAGAATCCGGAAGATGTGGAACTGTGCCTGGAAGGGACTACTGCTGTGGTGAGCCTTGTGGGCCATGTTAAGGCTTGCCCTCCTGATTTGCAGGAGCAGTTTATGCACTCCCTGCTGCCAGCCATGCAGAAAAGAGGAATCAATCGCCTGATTACCCTTACCGGCGCCGGTGTACCCGATCCGGTGAAGGATGGCAGAAACCTGGTGAATGATTTGCTGAGCTATGTGATGACCCATTTCGCAGGAAAAGCTTTTCATCACCGGATGGTCGACGGAATACGGCATGTTGACTGTATCAGGAGGTATGACGATTTGGACTGGACGGTGGTGCGGGCACCGATTCTGACCAGGCAAAAGGGCCGGGGTTATGTGCGTTCAGGCCAGTTGGGCTCGGTAAGGGGCTATAGCCTGCGCCGGGAGGACCTGGTCCGTTTCATGCTTGATGAACTGGAAGAGCCTCAATGGATTCGGGGCATGCCCTACCTGAGCTCCTGATCAAAGAATAATCGATTGTGGTGCACGGTTTTTCTCGCTTTTCACTATCTTGTGTAGACAAGCTGTTAACATGAAACCCCGACTCCTTCCACTTTTATTGGTCCTCGTATTCTCCTGTCAGCATGGCAACAAGCCGTCTTCTTTTTCTGGCGAACATGCAGATGCTTCCCGTGCAGATGGGGAGCTCGGTGCATCGCGCAAGCCTGAAAGCGGCCCAAATGAATTGAAGGAAAGGCCCAATATTCTTTGCATACTTGTAGATGATCTGGGCTATGGCGACCTTAGCTGCATGGGGGCTGCTGACCTGCAGAGTCCAAACATTGACCGGCTTGCAGACCAGGGTATGGTCTTTAGCCAGTTTTATGCCAATTGTACGGTGTGTTCTCCGAGCCGGGCTTCTCTGCTCTCGGGGCTTTATCCCGACCGGGTTGGTGTGCCCGGGGTTATCCGTCAGAACAAAGCGAATTCCTGGGGCAATCTGGCCGATGATACTGATCTTCTGCCCGCATACCTCAAGGTCTTTTCTAAGTTTGTCCCCCCTCCTTCCTGTTTTCCGAAAAGATCCCCCTTTTAGCAAGCTCCCTCCGGGCAGCTAGCGGAATGCTGTTCTTTTGGGTGAATCAGCTTTCTTTGCTGCGGAGGATGTGGAGGAGTTCTTTTGGGCGGATCAGGCGGGTGAGGAATGCCGAGACTGCACAGCTTGCGGTAAGGGAGATGAGTCCGCTGATCGAATGGTCCAGGAAGTAGCGGAGGCTAAAAGCGACAGCCGTATTGATCAGAAGAAAGAGGGCCAGTTTTGCAAAGAGGTCGAGGTTTGATCCAAGCCCCAGCAAGCGTGTGGCAATGATGACTTGTGCAAGGGCATAAAAGGCCTGAGCGCTCAGGCTGGCCACGGCTGCTCCCAGCGCCTGGTGTCGGGGTATTAAGATAAGATTCAGCAAGAGGTTCAACAGGACGGTGAGCGAGGCGAGTATGTTCAGTTGTTTCAGGTTATTGTTCGCAGTAAGCAGGGTGCCATAGATGTAGCTCGTGGAAACAAAGACAAAACCAATCATCAGCAAGCCAAAGATTTGTATGCTGTTGGCCGATACGGAGGTGTACAGCAGGCCAATGATTTCTGAATTGTAGAAATTTGCCACCAGGGCTACAGAAATGGCAACAACCAGCAGGGGGGCGAGGGCCAGCCGGATGAGGCTGTTGACCTCCTGATTCAGTCGCAGCATTCGGGAAAACATGGGGAGTAAGAGCCCGGCAAAGAGCAGGGGAAACTGCGATGCAGCATCATATATTCTGAAGGATTGGGCGTAGATCCCGGCCTGCTCCTTTCCATCTACCAACATGCGCTCGAGCATCACCGAGTCGGCCCGGTTGAAGAAGGCCATCAGCAGGATGAGCATGGCGAAGGGGTAGCTCGATTTGAGGGCCAGCATTGATTGCCTGAATCCAGGCCGGGGCAGAGGCCTGCCTGCCCGGTAAAAGACAATGATGGCTGCCGTAAGCAGGGTGAGGCTGTAAGAGAGTGTCTGTGCGTACACAAACCACCTTATCCTGAATGGGCCTTCTACGAGCTCTCCCCATAAGAGCAGCCCCGTGAAGATGATCATCAGGCTTCGGTCCATAACCGAGAGCAGGCTGTCGGTTCTGAAATATTGCAATCCACTGATATTGCTTCGAAAGTAAAGGATGAAGGCCAGCAGGAATTGGTTCAGGGCAAGGAGCCAGAGCATCTGAAATTCAGCCGGGGTGTAGCCCAGGGTCTTGCCAACGAGCAGGACAACGATTGCATAAACCAGTGCCAGCGCAAATTTCAGCGGTACAATGGCCGAGATCCGTTCCCGGATGAGTTCGGGATACCTGGCAATCTCGCGATTGTTATAGTTGTTGAGGCCCAGGTCGAGCAGGATGTTCAGGATGAAGGCCAGATTGAAAAGGGAGAAATACCCCCCGTAGGCCATCTCCCCAACCCGGTTTTGAACGCCTACCTCAACGCCCAGGAACCAGAAAGGCTTGATGAGCACGTTCAGGACTAAGAGCAGGACAAGATTGGAGATAAATCTCTTCTTCAAAACCGATTTTTTTTTGCCCTGGCCAAGGGGAAGGAGCGGGAAATATTTTTTAAATCACTACAAATGTAATAAGTTCGCCACAAAATTACGGGGCTACTTTGAGACAGGAAAAATACAGCCGTACCATTGCCGTAAATACCCGCTTGTTGATGCCGGGCAAGCTGGATGGCATCGGATGGTTCACTTTCGAGACCTTGCAGCGAATCACCCTGGCACATCCGGATACGCATTTCTATTTTCTTTTTGACCGGAAATTCAATCGGGATGTTGTTTTTGGGGAGAATGTTACTCCTGTAATCCTCAGGCCTTTTACCCGTCATCCCATCCTCTGGTATATTTGGTTTCAGTGGCGCATCAGGGGCTTTTTGCACAGGAAGAATCCGGACCTTTTCCTGAGCACAGATGGCTTTATTCCCCTGCGCTCCTCTACCCGCTCGGTTGCGGTTATTCATGATCTGAATTTCGAACACCGGCCCGGCGACCTGCCGGCCCTGGTCCGTTGGTACTATCGTCATTTCTTCCCGAAGTTTGCGCGAATGGCCACCCGAATTGTGACCGTGTCGGAGTATTCGAGGCGCGACATCATAAACCAGTATGAGGTCGATGAAGACAAGGTCGATCTGGCCTACAATGGTGCCAACGACAGTTTTACCCCGATTAGCGATGAAAGAGCCGGGGAGGTGCGAAAGCAATATACGGGCGGAAACCCCTATTTTATTTTTGTGGGAAGCCTGCACCCCCGGAAGAATATTTGCAACCTGCTTAAGGCTTTTCAGCTGTTCAAGGAAGAGAACAAGGGGAACTACAAGATGGTACTGGTAGGCGAAAAGTTTTTTCTGACCCGCCCCATGAAGGAGCAGCTCGAGAAGATGAGCCACCGTAAGGATGTAATCTTTACGGGCAGATTGGGGCCCGGGGAATTGAATGAGCTGATCGGGGCGGCTTTCGCCATGACCTTCGTTCCTTACTTTGAGGGTTTTGGCATCCCTTTGCTGGAGGCCATGAAGTGCGATGTCCCCGTTATAGCTTCCCGGGTGACAAGCCTGCCCGAGATTGCAGATGAAGCGGCCATTTACGCTTCACCCGACAGTCCGGCAAGCATTCGCGATGCCATGATGCGTCTGCTCAGAGAACCCGGTTTGCGCGAGCAGTTGATTGAAAAAGGCCGTTCCAGAAGGACGGGGTACAGCTGGGATCATACTGCGGAGATGCTCTGGACCTCGATTGAGAAGGTGCTGAAGAGTGATGCTTGAGCCGGCCATGCATAAAGCCTTGGTGGAGGCCGGTTGCGATGAGGCCGGCAGGGGCTGTATCGCCGGGCCTGTTTATGCTGCTGCGGTTATTCTTCCCGGCGGATTTAACATTCCCGGGCTCGACGACAGTAAGAAGCTGAGTGCAAAGAAACGCGAGCACTTGAGGCTGTTGATTGAGCAGCAGGCACTTGGTTTTTCCATTGGGGTGGCCAGCGAACGGGAAATCGAGGAAATAAATATTTTACACGCCTCCATTCTTGCCATGCACAGGGCACTTGAACAGCTCGATCCCCCACCCGCCCACATCCTTGTCGATGGAAACCGATTCAAACCCTTTCGGGATATTCCCGCCACTTGTGTGGTTGGCGGAGATGCCAGGTTTGCCTCCATTGCAGCCGCATCAGTTCTGGCCAAAACTTACAGAGATGCCTATATGAGGGAATTGCACGAGGCTTTTCCCGACTACGGATGGGCAAAAAACGCAGGCTATCCGACAAAGGCTCACCGCGAGGCCATTGCACGGATAGGAGCGAGCAAGTATCACAGGCGAACCTTTCGTTTGTTGGACGAGCAAATGCGGATAGACTTTTCTTAAACATGTATTTAGGGGCATAAAAGGGGCCGAAGCACTGCTCCGGTCGGCAAAGAAAATTGCATATTTGCACTGCGGGACCACATGGTCTTAAATGAACAAAACCAAGTTAGTATGAAAAAAGGAATCGTTATTGCATTGGCTCTTCTTCTCTTCCCCGGGGTTTACCTGCGTGCAGATGAAGGGATGTGGCTGCTGAGCCTCATTCAGAAAGTAAACATCGCAGAGATGAGCGAGAGGGGTTTTGAACTCACCGCTGAAGACATTTACAGCATCAACCAGGCCAGTTTGAAGGATGCCGTTGGTGCACTTGACTATGGCTCATGTACAGCCGAACTGGTTTCTGCCGAAGGTTTGCTGCTTACCAACCACCATTGTGGCTATGGAGAAATTCAGAATCACAGCTCGGTAGAACATGACTATCTGAAGGATGGCTTTTGGGCCATGACCCGGGAAGAAGAACTTCCCAATGAAGGTAAAACGGTAACCTTCCTTGTGCGTATGGAAGAGGTGACCGACCAGATTGTGCCGGAATTGAACGATGAGATGTCCCTGGAGGAACGTGGGGCCAGGCTGCGTGCACTGACGAAGGAGATTTCTGAAAAGGCCACCGAAGGAACCCATTATGAGGCCCAGATCAAAAGTATGTTCTATGGCAATCGCTATTTCCTTTTTGTGCTGGAGACATATCGGGATGTGCGCCTGGTAGGTGCTCCGCCCGAGTCAATCGGAAAATTCGGACACGATACCGACAACTGGATGTGGCCCCGCCATACCGGTGATTTCAGCATCTTCCGGGTGTATACGGGCCCGGACGGAAAACCCGCCGACTACAGCCCCGACAACATTCCGCTCGTCCCGAAACACTATCTGCCCGTATCTCTTAAGGGTTACGAAAAGGATGATTTTGCCATGGTGATGGGCTTTCCCGGAAGTACAGACAGATACATCACCTCCTGGGAGGTAAAGGAACTGCTCGACATTGACCATCCGAACCGGATTAAGATCCGCGGCACCAAGCAGGACATCCAGATGGAAGATATGCTGGCCAGCCAGAAGGTACGGATTCAGTATGCATCGAAGTATTCCCGTTCTTCTAACTACTGGAAGTATTCCATTGGCCAGAGCAAGGGGCTGAAGAACCTGAATGTGGTCGCTAAAAAGGAAAAGGAAGAGGCTGAGTTTACCGACTGGGTGAACGAAAATGCCGATCGTCGTGCAGAATACGGAAACGCACTGGAAGATATTCACAGAGCCATTGAGGGGCGTAAGGAGTTGCGGCATGCCGCACAATACTTGGTCGAAGGTGTATACTATGGCATGGAAACCATACTCTTTGGTCGGGGGCTTGTCGCCCTGGAGGCAGCCATGTCGGCCGATACCGTCGATCAGGAGAAGATCGACCAGATGCTAAGCGATCTGAAGGCGATGGGAACGGAGTTTTACGCCGAGTACAATGCACCCACCGATAAGAAGGTGATGAAGGCCATGATTGGCCTCCTGTTGGAGGACGTTGATGAGCAATATCTGCCTGCCAATATTCTCGACGTGAAGCGCAAATACAAGGGAGATATCGGCAAGTATGTCGATAGTTATTTCAAAAAGTCCATGCTTACAGACGAAGCCAGGTATATGGCATTTCTGGAGAATCCCTCACTGAAGGCACTGCAGAAGGACATCGGCTTCAAGGCTGTCAAGGATGCCCAGAAGTATTTCGAGCTCAGGGGCAAACTGGCCGGGTTTGCCGAAAGTTACCAGCGCGGTTCCAGGCTTTATCTGAAAGGCCGCATTGAGATGAATGCCGAAAACAATTACTACCCCGATGCCAACTCCACCATCCGCCTTAGCTATGGTGAGGTGGGGGACTATGATGCACGGGATGCTGTCCGGTATGCACACTATACCACGATGAAGGGGATTATGGAGAAGGAAGATCCGAATAATTACGAGTTCGTGGTGGATCCCAAACTGAAGGAGCTCTATGAAACAAAGGATTTTGGTCCGTATGGTCGGAACGGTGAGATGATTGTCTGCTTTACCACCAACAACGATATTACCGGAGGAAACTCGGGTAGCCCTGTTATGAACGGAAAGGGTGAACTCATAGGGATCGCTTTTGACGGCAACTGGGAGGCCATGAGTGGGGATATAGCCTTTGAGACAGCCTTGCAGAAGTGTATCTGTGTTGATATTCGCTATGTTCTTTTCGTCATCGACAAATTTGCCGGTGCCGGTCATCTTGTCGAAGAAATGACCCTCGTGAACTAAAATGCCATCGGGCGAAATCATCATCTATACCGACGGTGCTGCCAGGGGAAATCCCGGCCCGGGCGGGCTTGGTGTTGTCATGAGCTATGGGCGGCACCGGAGGGAAATCGCTGAGGGTTTCCGGCTCACGACCAACAACCGGATGGAGTTGTTGGCCGTGATCCGGGGGCTTGAGGCCCTGAAAAGGGATGATCTCAGTGTCCGGATATATACCGATTCCCGGTATGTATCCGACGCTGTAAATAAGGGGTGGGTCTTTGCCTGGGAGAAGAAAAACTTCGATAAAAAGAAGAACGCCGATTTGTGGACCCGCTTTCTTCAGCTATACAGAAAGTACAGGGTGGAGTTCATCTGGGTGAAGGGGCATGCCAACATCCCGGAAAACGAGCGCTGCGACCGTCTGGCGGTGGAGGCTTCACACAAGCCGGATCTGCCCGAAGACCGTGGTTATGAAACAACGGCCGGTGTTGTTTGAGTTTTTTTATAGATTAAGCGTGTGAAGCTGCAAGCCATGCAGAAAGAGTCAATCCTCTTGTACCAGGGCCCCCTGTCGGGGAACACCATCGGTCGGCTGTTGTCGGAGTTTAAGCATTCAGCTAGAAACAGCGATATTCCCTTTGGGTCCTACAAGAAAATGATCTCGATAATGATTGAGGCCCTGGAGAATATCTGCAAATACAGCGACCACCTGCCCCTTTGCAACGGGACCGATGAATACGAACCGGTTTTACATATACAGCGCTCCGGAAGATTCATTGAACTCATGACCCAAAACCCCGTTCGTACCGAACATGTTGCCGAACTGAGGGCCAGGATCGACAGGGTAAATGAAAAGAGCAAAGAGGAACTGAGGCATCTCTATAAAACGACTATCTGCGATGGCCAGTTTACGCCCAAAGGAGGAGCAGGGCTTGGGTTCATAGAGATGGCAAAGACCTCGAAGAACAAACTCGAGTATCAGTTTTCCGAGCTCAGCAACGACTACGCACTTTATACTTTCAGGGTATCCTTTCCCTGGTAAGGCCTTCTCCCAATCACCCTCTTCTTATTGTTTCAGCAACCGCTTCCAGGTCCTCGGGGGTATCAACCCCCCGGGATAGTGATTGGCATGTTTTGGTCTGAATGCGATAGCCGTTGTAGAGCCATCTGAGTTGTTCCAGTGACTCGGCCTGCTCAAGTTTGCAGGGGGGGAGCCGGACCAGTTCCTCCAGTACCCCGGCCCGAAAGGCATAGAGGCCAAGGTGTTGATCGTGGAGCTGATGTCGGGCCCATTCTTCTGGTGGTATATCCCTGAGAAAGGGAATGGGTGAGCGGGAAAAATACAGGGCACGCATCTGGTGGTCGGTGACAACCTTTACCCGGTTCGGATTGTGTATGCCCTCATCTTTGAGGGGATGGAGCAGGGTGGCGATTTTGCAGTCTTCATCCTCGAAGCAGGACATCAGATCGTTGAGCTGCGCGCCCTGCAACAAGGGTTCATCGCCCTGAATATTGATGACATGACTGAAACTTGCAGTGTGCTGCTTTCGGAGTATCCTGCATGCTTCTGCACAGCGCTCCGTACCCGAGCTGTGATCAGTGCCCGTCATAACGGCTTTTCCGCCAAATCCTTCCACGGCCTTGAAGATGCGCTCGTCGTCGGTTGCCACCACGACCTGGTCTAACACCTTAGCTGCGGCCTCATACACCCATTGAATCATGGGCTTGTCGAGCAAGATGGCCAGGGGCTTGCCCGGGAACCGGCTCGAGGCATAGCGGGCCGGGATGATCCCAATGAACTGCTTCATGTTTTATTTTCAAAAATAGAAAGAAAGGACTATTTCTTTCGGATTCCGGCGGAAATTGTAATTTTGTCATACTTTCAGGTTATTTTGTCAGCTACTCCATGGAGATTCAACAGATAAAACAACGCTTCGGTATCATTGGTAATTTTGGCGGTCTGGAACGGGCCATCGACATCGCCCGTCAGGTGGCGCCCACCGATCTCAGCGTTTTAATTACCGGTGAGAGCGGAACAGGAAAGGAATCCTTTCCACAAATCATTCACCAGCTTGGCGGCCGCAAGCATGGGCCCTATATTGCGGTAAACTGCGGAGCCATCCCCGACGGAACCATCGACTCGGAATTGTTTGGGCACGAAAAAGGGGCCTTTACAGGGGCTACCGATACCCGAAAGGGTTATTTCGAGGTCTCGAACGGGGGAACCATCTTTTTGGATGAGGTCGCGGAACTGCCCCTGAGTACCCAGGTTAGATTGCTTCGTGTGCTTGAAACAGGAGAGTACATCCGGGTGGGCTCTTCGAAGGTGATGAAGACCGACGTAAGAGTTGTGGCTGCAACCAATCTGAATATTCCCCAGGCCATTCAGAAAGGCAAATTCAGGGAGGACCTGTTCTACCGTTTGAATACCGTTCCCATTCCCATACCCTCGCTCAGGGAAAGGGGGAATGACATACTTCTGCTGTTCAGGAAATTTGCTTCCGACTTTTCGGAGCGTTACCGGATGCCTCCCATTCGCCTCGACGAGGATGCCCGGCAGCTAATGCTGACTTACGAATGGCCGGGCAATGTCAGGCAACTGAAGAATGTGACCGAGCAGCTGTCGATTATTGAGCAGGAACGGGAAATCAACTCCCGTACATTGATGCAGTATCTGCCCGATTACCAGCGAACCCGCCTTCCGGCCCTTGTTTCGCCCGATTTGAACGCAGAAGAGTCCTTTGCATCGGAGAGGGAGATTCTGTACAAGGTGCTTTTCGATATGAAGAACGATATGAACGACCTTAAAAAGCTGGTGGCCCAGATCATGGAACAGGGTACGGTTGGGGCCGATATCGAACAGGAGAATGAGCACATCATCAAAAAGCTTTATGCGACGGTGAATGAAAGCCCGCAGGAGGAGGTCGAAAAACTGATTTCCCATGGCCGTCCCCTTGAGTTTAGGCAGGAACGGCCCGAGGAGCGGATTACAGATACGGAGGAGATTGTGGAAGAATCCCTTTCGCTGGAGGAAAAGGAAATTGAATTGATTATCAAGGCGCTTGATAAGCATAGTGGAAAACGGAAATATGCCGCCCAGGACCTTGGCATTTCGGAACGAACTTTGTACAGAAAGATCAAGGAATACAACATCGATTGATTATGAAGCATTTCCTGATGATTCTGACAGCTTTGATTCTGCTGGCTCTGCCGACAGGCTGCAGGGTTAGTTATTCTTTCAGCGGGGTCAATATTTCGCAGGAGGTACAGACCTATTCGGTGCAGTATTTTCCCAACCGGGCAGCCATTGTTCAGGCCCAGTTGAGCCAGGTCTTTACGGATGCGCTCATGGACAAGATTCAGGCGAATACCAGCCTGGATCTGGCGAATGAGGGTGGCGATGTGGATTTCTCGGGCGAGATTACCCGTTACGAAACCAGGCCAACGGCCATTACCGGTAGCGAGACTGCGGCAATGAACCGCCTTACCATTGCTGTCAAGGTGCGTTATGTCAACATCAAGCAACCCGAGCTCGATTATGAGACCAGTTTCTCCCGCTATGAAGACTATGATGCCACCCGGTCTTTGGCCGATGTAGAGAACGATTTGATTGAACTGATCGTGGAAAACCTGGTGGAGGATATTTTCAACAAGGCATTTATTTCGTGGTAAGTATATGGTAATGGAAGCTGCTGAATTTATCCGTTTGCTCGAAAGTGACAAGTACTCGCGGGAAGACCTTGTACAGGTGAATGCGCTTTGCCGTGAATACCCCATGTTCTCTCTGGCGCACATGCTCAGGGTTCGCATCCTTGAAGCCCATGGCATGGAGGAAGAGAAAGCAGAAGCCCTGCGGATTGCAGCCATTTATGCAGGAAGTCGCAAACGGCTCTACGATTTCGTTCATCACCTGCCCGATCCGGTCCCGCCCGGAGAGATTGAGTTTTCCCTTAATCCGGAACAGGATGAAGTAGATGTAGTTATTTCGCAGGAGGAAAGCGCTTTAGGAACGGAATCAGATCATGATTTACTGGACTTTGAAGCTGCAGCGGACGACGAATCAGCCGGGGAAGTTCCTGTAGCGGAAGAGGGCGGGGATGAGTCAGCCGGGGAAAATCTGGTTTCGGAAGAGCCAGGCCTGCCAGCTGAATCTGCTGTCGCTCCGGAAACTGCCGAAGTTTCTGAATCGCCTGAGTCGCCTGAATCTGCTGTCGCTCCGGAAACTGCCGAAGTAACCGAAGCCGTGGATGCCCCGGAGTCGGGCGAATCAAGCCCCACCGAGCAGGAGACTCGGCCCCATGGAGCGAATGCGGCAACAAAACCGGAAGCAAGGAGGGACCGACAACTCATTCAGGCCTTTATCCGGAGCGAACCGGGGCCAATCAGAGCCGATAGCGAAACCAATTTAAAAGGAGATGTTTCCATGGGCTCGGGTCAGGAGCACGACGGCTTTATAACCGACACACTGGCAGAGATTTATGTGAAGCAGAAGCGCTTTGCCAAGGCCATCTATGCCTACGAGAAATTAAGTTTGAAATATCCGGAAAAAAGTGCTTACTTTGCAGCTCAAATTGAGAAAATACGGAATTTAAATCATTCATAAAGAGCATTTAATATGTTTATTGTCTTTACGGTACTCATTGTCGTTACCTGCATCTTTACCATACTGATCGTTCTCGTCCAGAATTCAAAGGGCGGCGGACTTGCATCGAATTTCTCCTCGTCCAATCAGTACATGGGTGTTCGCAAAACGGCCGATTTCCTCGAAAAAGCGACCTGGTCTCTTGGTGCTGCCCTGATCGTACTAAGTCTTCTGGCTGGAATTACCATTCCCAAGTCGGGCGATACCGTTGATTCAAGGTTGCAGGGACAATTCGATGAGACCATGATGGACCAACCCGCCGGCACCATCGACCTGCCCGAGTCCTTTGGAACCGAAGCCGAAAATGGCGGAGAAGAATAACAGGAAAGCAATTATTAACCGGAAAAGTGTCAGTATGTCATGCTACTGACACTTTTTTTTTGCTTTCGGGCTTTGGCACAGAATATGATAAAGAGAAAGCGATTTTGATCATGTTGAACTTATAAAAGAACTTACAAATGGCAGAACTTAAAGGACGCATCCTTGCAGGCAAAGTACTGGTCAAACCCTCCGAAGCCGAGGAGAAGACCGCTAGTGGAATTATCATTCCCGATACAGCAAAGGAAAAGCCCCAGCACGGAACCGTGGTAATGGTTGGCGACGCCAAGAAAGACGAACCCATGGAAGTCAAAACAGGCGACCAGGTTCTCTATGGCAAATTTGCCGGTCAGGAGATTACCATCGACGAAGAGGACTATCTTCTTATTTCACAAAGCGATGTTTTATTCATTGCTCAGTAAGTAACCAAAACAAAAAGAACATAAAAAATGGCAAAAGAGATCAAATTTGACATGGAAGCCCGCGATCTGCTTAAGAGCGGTATCGATCAGCTGGCCAATGCTGTCAAAGTAACCCTTGGACCCAAGGGAAGGAATGTGATTATTGAAAAGAAATTTGGCGCTCCCCAGGTAACCAAAGACGGTGTTACCGTTGCAAAGGAGGTTGATCTGGAGAATCCCTTTGAGAATGTAGGTGCCCAGATGGTGAAGGAAGTTGCTTCCAAAACCAACGATGATGCAGGCGATGGTACCACCACTGCCACTGTACTTGCCCAGGCCATTGTACATGCCGGTCTGAAAAACGTAACTGCCGGAGCCAACCCCATGGATCTGAAGAGGGGGATTGACAAGGCTGTTTCCGCTGTTGTAGAAAGCCTGCACGAGCAGAGCAAAGAGGTTGGCGATGACAACCAGAAGATTGAGCAGGTAGCTTCCATCTCTGCCAACAACGAGTCTGCTATTGGTGGGCTGATTGCCGAAGCTATGTCGAAGGTGAAGAAAGAAGGTGTGATTACCATTGAGGAATCGAAATCATCCGACACCTATGTTGACGTGGTGGAAGGCATGCAGTTCGACCGCGGCTACATCTCTCCTTACTTTGTGACCGACACCGAGAAGATGGAGGCTGTACTCGACAATCCCTATATTCTGATTCACGACAAGAAGATCTCGACCATGAAGGACCTTCTTCCCGTACTCGAATCCACAGCACAGAATGGTCGTCCGCTGATGATTATCGCTGAAGATGTTGATGGAGAAGCACTGGCCACCTTGGTAGTGAACAAGCTTCGCGGTTCGCTGAAGATCGCTGCAGTTAAGGCCCCTGGTTTCGGCGACCGTCGTAAGGAGATGCTCGAAGACATTGCCATTCTGACTGGTGGTACTGTTATTTCCGAGGAGAAAGGGCTTAAGCTCGAAGGTGCCGATCTGAGCATGCTGGGTCAGGCCGAGAAGATCTCCATCGACAAGGAGAACACCACCATTGTAAACGGTGCTGGAGAGAAGAGCATGATCGAAGCCCGTGTTGGCCAGATCAAGAAGCAAATCGAAAATACCTCTTCCGACTACGATCGTGAGAAGCTTCAGGAGCGTCTTGCCAAGTTGGCAGGTGGTGTTGCCGTGATCTATGTAGGAGCTGCTTCCGAGGTCGAGATGAAGGCCAAGAAGGACCTCTTCGACGATGCTTTGAGCGCAACCCGCGCTGCAGTTGAAGAAGGCATCATTCCTGGTGGTGGTGTCGCCTTCCTCCGTGCCCTTGATAAACTGGAAGGCCTCAGAGGAGAGAATGACGACGAAAATACCGGTATTGCCATCGTGAAACGCGCACTTGAAGAGCCCGTTCGCCAGATTGTCAGCAATGCAGGCCAGGAAGGTTCTGTTGTTGTGAAGGAAATCAGGGACGGTAAAGCCGACTATGGATACAATGCGCACGCTGAGAAGTATGAGAATCTCTTCGAAGCTGGTGTAATTGATCCGACCAAAGTGACCCGCATCGCCCTGGAAAATGCCGCATCTATTGCCGGTATGTTCCTTACCACCGAATGTGCACTGACCGACATTCCCGAGCCGGAGCCCCCAATGCCTGCAGGCGGTGGCGCACCCGGAATGGGTATGATGTAATACGGCCTGTTCGTTAAGGGCTGTTTAGCAGCTAAAACGAGTCACACAGAAATAGAGGGCTGGTTCTCAATAGAACCGGCCCTTTTTATGTTGTTCTGGCAGCCTGATTAGCGGTTTAGAACCTTGCAGATGGTGTGCACTTACAGCCCGGAGAAGCCCTTCTTTGCTGATTTCTGTTTTGCCTCAGGCAAGATGAAAGCAGGCTTCCCCAGGGCTTCTCCGGGCTTTTGCTGAGGCATCTATAAGCTTCGCTGAAATACCATCATCTTTGTTATCTTTGTGCTCTGAAATACAGGCAGCTCATACATGAAGCACATCAGAAATTTTTGCATCATTGCCCACATCGACCATGGTAAAAGCACCCTGGCCGATCGCTTGTTGATGCACACCGGCACCCTGAATGAAAGGGAATTTCAGGATCAGGTGCTGGACAATATGGAACTGGAAAGGGAACGGGGAATTACCATCAAGAGCCATGCAATCCAGATGGACTATGAATTCGGGGGAACAAAATACGTCCTGAATCTGATCGATACCCCGGGTCATGTCGACTTTTCCTATGAAGTGAGCCGTTCCATTGCTGCCTGTGAGGGAGCGCTGCTCGTGGTTGATGCCACCCAGGGCATACAGGCCCAGACCATATCCAATCTTTACCAGGCCATTGAGCAGGACCTGGAGATTATCCCTGTACTGAACAAAATGGACATGGACAGCGCCATGCCAGAGGATGTGAAGGACCAGATTGTGGACCTCATTGGCTGCAACCGGGACGAGATTATTGAGGCCAGCGGGAAAACCGGAATGGGGGTTGAGGCGATGCTGGAAGCCATTATCGAACGGATCCCGGCTCCTGAGGGGGATCCGGATGCCCCCTTGCAGGCACTGATTTTCGACTCTGTATTTAATTCTTTCAGAGGGATTTTTGCCTATTTCCGCATCCTGAACGGAACCATTCATAAGCGTGAAATGGTTAAGTTCGTGGCTACGGGAAAGGAGTATGATGCCGATGAGATTGGTGTACTGCGTCTGGGCACAGAACCCCGCGATACGCTTTCTGCCGGGGATGTGGGGTATATTATTTCCGGCATCAAGACCTCCAGAGAGGTCAAGGTAGGGGATACCATTACCCATGTCGATCGTCCCTGTGAGAAGGCCATTGCTGGTTTTGAGGACGTCAAGCCCATGGTATTTGCAGGGATTTATCCTGTCGATGCAGACGACTATGAAGACCTGAGATCTTCCATTGAGAAGCTTCAGCTGAATGATGCCTCCCTGACCTTCAGCCCTGAGTCTTCGGCTGCCTTGGGTTTTGGCTTCCGCTGTGGCTTCCTGGGATTGTTGCACATGGAGATTATTCAGGAGCGGCTCGACCGCGAATTCAATATGGATGTGATCACAACGGTACCCAATGTATCCTTTAAGGTGGTCACCACCAAAGAGGAGATGATCGAGGTGCACAATCCTTCCGGACTTCCACCGGCAACCGCCATCGATCATGTTGAGGAGCCCTATATCACGGCTCAGGTGATTTCTCAGGCCGACTATGTGGGTTCGATTATGACCCTCTGTCTCGATAAGCGTGGCGTGTTGAAGAATCAGGTTTATCTGACCAGTAACCGGGTTGAGCTCACTTTTGAAATGCCCCTGGCAGAGATCGTTTTCGATTTTTACGACAAGCTCAAGAGCATTTCCAGGGGCTATGCCTCATTCGACTATCATCCCCATGGCTACCAGAAGGCCGATCTGGTTAAGTTGGATATTCTCCTCAACGGGGAAATGGTTGACGCCCTGTCGACACTGATCCACCGAGACAATGCCTATGATTTTGGGCGCAGGATCTGTGTAAAACTCAAGGAACTGATCCCCAGGCAGCAATACGAGGTTGCCATTCAGGCGGCTATCGGTGCCAAGGTCATTGCCCGTGAAACCGTAAAGGCCGTTCGAAAGGATGTAACGGCTAAGTGTTACGGAGGCGATATTACCCGAAAGCGAAAACTGCTTGAGAAGCAGAAAAGGGGGAAGAAACGGATGCGACAGGTGGGCAATATTGAGGTGCCCCAGTCGGCCTTTCTGGCAGTGCTCAAACTCGATTAGGACTCGTCCACAACCAGCTTATACCCTTTCCCGTGTACATTGATGATCTGAAGGTTGGGGTCGGCTTTCAGGTATTTTCTGAGTTTTGTGATATAGACATCCATGCTTCGGGCATTGAAGTAGTTGTCATCCACCCAAATGGCTTTCAGGGCAAAGTTTCGTTCCAGAACCTCGTTGATATTGTTGCACAAAAGCTTCAGGAGTTCAGATTCCTTGGTGGTAAGCTTTTGCTCAATGCCGTCCCCGGTGAGCAGTTGCTTTTTCGAATCGAAGATGAGCTTCCCAATCTCCCACTGGCTTTTGTCACCGGCTTTGCCTCCTTTGGTCCTGCGTAAGATGGCCTCAATTCTGAAGAGGAGTTCCTCCATTGAGAAGGGTTTGGTCATATAGTCATCGGCCCCCAGTGAGAAGCCTTCAAGGACATCTTCCTTCATCGACTTAGCAGTAAGAAAGATGATGGGGATTTCGCTGTTTATGACCCGGATTTCCGAGGCCAGGGTAAAGCCATCTTTCACGGGCATCATGACATCGAGGAGACAAAGATCGTAATGAAATTGCTCGAAATAGCGAAAGGCCTTCTCGCCATTGGTAACCCAGTCGGTTTCAAATTGTTTGGCCTGGAGGTATTCCTGAAGCAGGGATCCCAGGTTCTCGTCGTCTTCTGCCAGCAGTACTCTGGTTTTAATCTCTGTCATCTGTTTGGCTCTTGTTCAAGTAAAGGTAAATGAATAAAAAACTGCGTGCCTTTCTGCAGCTCACTTTTAACCTGGATATCTCCCCCGTGTTCTTCCAAAATCAGCCTAACATAGCTGAGGCCAAGGCCAAAGCCTTTCACATTGTGAACATTTCCGGTGGGAACCCGGTAAAACTTATTAAAGATTCGTTTCTGGTTTTCTTTTCCGATTCCAATGCCGTTGTCACTTACCTCAATGACCAGCTTCCCATCCACATTACGGGTTTTTAGACCGATCTCGGGAAGTTCGCCCGAGTACTTAATGGCGTTCTCGAGTAAATTGGAAATAACATTGGTAATGTGCACATAGTCACCCTTTATGATGGCATTGTCGGCTTCGGGCAGAAACTCAAAATGTCCGCCTTTCCGGTCGATCTGAAGGAAGAAGTTTTGCGCAATGGTCTCCAGGATGTCGTTCAGATCGAGGGTTTCGAGCTTGAGCTTAAGTTCTCCCTGGTCGAAAACGGCCATCTGCAGGACCCGTTCAACCTGTAAACTCAGTTGCTTGCTCTCGGTTTCGATGATGCGGGAAATTTGCCCCAGGTTTTTCTGGGCATTCGGAATACTCCGGTCACTCAGCATCTGGGAGGCCAGGCTGATGGTCGAGATCGGGGTTTTTAGTTCGTGGGTCATGTTGCTCACGAAATCGTTTTTCATCTCCGAAAGACGCTTCTGTTTAAAAATGATGTAGATGGCCAGTGAGAATACCGTGATGACAAACAGGGTAATCAATGCCGAGGTCCATCCGATCAGTCCCATTGAGCGGAAAATATGTTGCCTGTCGTTGGGAAAATAGACGCTGATCATCGTCCTGGCCCTGAAAACATTGGCAGGAAAGATAGAGGTTCGGTGATAGCTGCAGTCTTCGAATTCGTTGAAGGAGGACGAGCGGAAGATCGGGGCATGGCCCTCTTCATAAACGGCATATTCGAAGGGCATGGAAATGCCATTCTGGGCCAGTTTACTTTTCAGCAGGTTTTCGATGTGAGCCTGGGAGATTTTTTCATTAATGCTTCTTTTCTCCTCCATCATGTTTCTTGCGATCCGGTCGACCAGCCTCGAATTTTCGGCAAGGCGGCGGTACAGATCGCGCCTGATTTGCTCGGGGTCCATGGCCGAGACCAGTATGGTATCCAGGGCATCCTGCCCGAGTACCAGCAGAATCGAGTCATCAATAAGACGGGTTCTGGGGTTCATTAGTGACTCGTGCGGAGGGGAATAGCGCATGGCGTGGTTTTTCTGGCTGCTGTCGGGAGGAGCCATTGTGCCATAGCTACTTCGGGCATCGATCTGGTAGTTCCAGACAGACTGGCTTCTTCTCCCGTGAAGAAGAGGGGGTTGGAGCTCCTCCAGTATGTGCATAACGGTCTCATTTTGGACCAGTTCCTCCGACATGTCGAACAGCACCCGCTGCATGACCAGATTCAGTTGTCGTTCCTCTGCATCGATGGTGTGCCTGATCCAGTAGGCCTGAACACCTACAAGAGACAGCATGGCCAGGCTTAGGAAAATGGTAATGATCCAGATCACCGTTTTACTCATGATTCAAAGATAAGTTCCCTCTTTGGTTCACTCAGAGGGGTTTAACAATCTTTAACATCCTTTAAATCAAACTAACGCAATTAGCCCTTAGCTTTGTAGACATAATCAGAGTAGCAGTAACAGGCAATATTTGGTTTAGTTTTGGGGTTAATTATCAGCTGTCCGTCCTCCCGACGGACAGCTTTTTTTTACCACAGCAGGAAACGCTCTCCCGATTTGAGTTCGTCCTTATCTATGCGCACACACATACGGATACATGAGAGGGTCTGAAGCTTGTTCATAAGCTCCCGGATTTCTTTTTCCGGACTATCGCCCTCTAGGTGCAAGAAATAGTCCAGGTTCTTCATCTCGTCGAGAAAAAACCCGGGTTCACAGGCGTTCTTAATGAGCCTGTAGCTGGAATGGGCTTTGTGATAGCTGAAGTACTCAATTTGCTGATCGACTTTCAGTTTCTTGTGGTACAACAAGAGATTGTCTTCCCGCCTGAAATCGGTCTTCAGAGCCCTGTTGATTTGCCAGCAAAGCCGGTAACCCGGTTCGTCCGATAGAATTCCCAAAAGGGTGTAGTCACTTTCGAGCGAGAACGAGAGTGTATGTTTTGCCGCACTCACTTCAGTTTGCTATCGATGTCCTTCAGCGCCTGTTTGGCAGCTTGCTGCTCGGCTTCCTTCTTCGAACTCCCATGGCCTGTTCCAAAAGGCTTATTGGCCAGTCTGATTACAGATACAAAGGAGGGGTTTCCCTCCCCCTTGTGTTCCTCTGTACTTTCAAAGATGACTTCGATTTTGTTTTTTTGAGCCCATTCGATAATGCGGCTCTTGTAATCCGAGTCCTTTCTGGTTAGTTTGGCAAGGTCGAGATGCGCTTCGATGACCTTGCGGACAAAGAATTTCCTGGTCTTTTTATAGCCCTTGTCCAGGTAGATGGCTCCCAGGAGTGCTTCAAGTGCATTTCCGTAGATGTGTTTGGAGGTCGGCCCATTCTTCCCCTGCATGGCAATGATCGCAGGGATCGCCATTTGTGAAGCAACCTGGTCGAGGGTCTTGCGTTTTACAATCCGGGCTCTGAGTTTGGTCATAAAGCCCTCATCGGCATTGGGGTAGAGGGTGAAAAGGTAATCGGCTACAATGGCATCCAAAATGGCGTCTCCAAGGTATTCGAGACGTTCGTTGTTAAGCTTCCGCTTTCGCTTGCTGTCCTGTATGGCCGATCTGGGAATAAACGCCAGTCGGTAAAGATCGGTTTTTCCGGGCAGAAAGCCCAGTAGATGAACGAGTTCGGCGTAGAATCTGCGGTTTTTCAACCTGCTATTCCTTAAATTTCCTGTAGATGGCGGAGGTATTGTGCCCGCCGAAACCGAAGGTGTTGCTTAAGCCCACATTAACGGTTCGTTCCTGTGCTTTATTCGGTGTAAGGTTCAGCTTGGGATCGATCTCCGGATCGAGGTCCTTGAGGTTGATGGTTGGCGGAACCAGATCGTTCACAACCGACATGATGACAGCGATGGACTCAATGGCTCCGGCAGCACCGAGCAGGTGACCGGTCATCGATTTTGTAGCACTGATGTTCAGCTCATAAGCATGTTCGCCAAAGACGCTCTTAATGGCTTTGGTCTCGGAGATGTCTCCCAGTGGAGTGGCTGTACCATGCACATTAATGTAGTCCACCTCTTCGGGTGAAATCTTTGCATCGCGAATGGCATTTTCCATCACCAGACGGGCGCCTTCACCTTCGGGATGCGGTGCGGTCAGGTGGTGTGCATCTGCCGACAGTCCTCCACCAATGAGTTCTGCATAAATTTTGGCACCACGCTTTTTGGCATGCTCAAGCTCTTCCAGTATAAGGGCCCCGGCCCCTTCACCCATCACGAAACCATCGCGGCTTACATCGAAGGGCCTTGAGGCTGTTTTGTACTCTTCATTTTTGGTGGACATGGCCTGCATGGAGTTAAATCCACCAACACCAGCTTCGGTAATGGCTGCTTCGGAGCCTCCAGTGATGAACAGGTCTGCCATATCGAGACGGATCAGGTTGAAGGCGTCAATGATAGCATTGGTGGAAGATGCACAGGCCGAAACTGTGGCATAATTCGGACCCCGGTAGCCGTATTTCATGGAGATTTGTCCGGCTGCAATGTCCGAGATCATTTTGGGAATGAAAAAGGGGCTGAACCTGGGGGTACGATTCCCCGCCAGGTAGCCCTCAATTTCTTTTGCAAAGGTATCGATTCCGCCAATGCCGGATGCCCAGATCACACCGGCTCTGTCCTTGTTGAGATCGGCGTTTTCAAGACCGGCATCAAGATAGGCCTCATGGGTACTAACCAGCGCATACTGAGCATAGGGGTCAAGTTTACGGGCCTCTTTCCGGTCAAGATGGTCCTGTACATTAAAGCCCTTCAGTTCGCAGGCAAACCTGGTCTTGAATTTCTCTGCATCGAAATGGGTGATCATGTCAGATCCACTCTCACCCTTAACCAGAGCATTCCAGTATTCCTGCAAATTGTTACCCAGAGGCGTCAGGGCCCCCAGGCCTGTAACAACAACCCTTCTCATGCCCATGTGTGTTTGACGAAATTCGAAATGTATGCTGCTTATTCAGCGTTTTCTTCAATATACTTTACTGCATCTCCAACGGTGGAAATGTTCTCAGCCTGATCGTCGGGAATACCCATGTTGAATTCCTTTTCAAATTCCATGATCAGCTCAACAGTGTCAAGAGAATCGGCGCCCAGATCGTTTGTGAAACTGGCTTCCGGAGTGACTTCATTCTCATCAACACCCAACTTGTCTACGATGATTGCTTTTACTCTTGATGCAATGTCAGACATGACTTTAATTTTTAATGAATAATAATGGTTATTTTTAACGCTGCAAAGAAATGCAAAATTCGACTATTTTCAAAAAAATGGACTTCATTTGCATTCTGAGAGGCCTGATAAATGCCTCTTTTTTACGTGAATCTACTGCAGAGTCTGGCTAAAAACCCAAAGAAAATGAAGCGTATAGCAGTATTTGCCTCCGGATCGGGAACGAATGCCGAGAACCTGATCAGGTATTTTCGAACGAGCAGGAAGGGAGCTGTTGAATTGGTCCTTTCGAACAAGGTCGATGCCGCTGTACACCAACGTGCAAAGAAGCTTGGGGTGGAGAGTCTGAGTTTCGACCGGGCTACCTTTTTTGAGTCTCAGAGGATTCTTCAGCTCTTGGAAGACAAACACATTGATTTTCTGGTTCTTGCCGGTTTTCTATGGTTGGTTCCCCCTTATTTGACCGAGGCTTACCGGGGAAGGATCCTAAACATTCACCCCGCACTTCTGCCGGCATACGGCGGTAAGGGGATGTATGGCCAGCGCGTACACCGGGCAGTAATCGATGCCGGCGAAACAGTGTCCGGTATTACCATTCATCATGTCAATGACAAATACGATGACGGGGACATTGTTTTTCAGGCCGAGTGCCCTGTATTGTCCGGGGATAGCCCGGAGACGCTGGCCGGTCGCGTACATGAGCTCGAATATGCCCATTTCCCGGTCGTGGTCGAAAGCCTTTTATAGCGGCCTGTTGGCTTAGTCAACCCGCATCATTTCCAACAGCTGCATCACCAGTGTGCGTTTGAGCCCGAAGGCCAGTTGGTTTTGCTCGGCTACAGGTTCAACAGGCGGGGCTTCAACTTTCAGTGGATTCACGGCATGGCCGTTTTTATAAAACCTGAAATCGAGGTGGGGCCCCGTGGCAAGCCCTGTACTTCCGACGTAGCCGATCACATCGCCCTGTTTAACATACACGCCTCCTTTCATTCCGCGGGCAAAGCCCTTTAGGTGCATATAGGTGGTCGAATAAACGCTGTTATGCTTGATTTTTATATAGTTTCCACCTCCCCTGGCTTGATAGCCCACCCTGGTAACCACACCATCTCCAACGCTGTGCACAGGAGTCCCGGTGGGGGCGGCATAGTCGACCCCGTGATGAGGCCTGCGTATTTTGAGAACAGGATGCAAGCGGGAGTTGGAGAAACCCGAACTGATTCTGGAATAGCGCAGGGGGGCCTTCAGGAAGGCTTTTCTGAGGCTGTTTCCTTCCTCATCAAAAAAGCTTCTGTTGCCATCCTGCCGGAAGGGGATGGCCCAGAATTCGGCCCCGTTGTGCCGGAACCAGGCACCCAATACCCGATTGATACCCAGGGAAAGGGTATCGATGTAGGCTTCCTCGTAGATTACCTTGAACTGGTCTCCTTTCTGTATGCCGAAGAAGTCGATGGACCAGGCAAAGATTTCGCTCAGCTCATTGGCCAGCAGAGGATTAATATTGTTGTCGCGCATACTGAGCCAGAGTGAGGAAGAGATGCTCCCGCTGGCTTTTTTGAGCCTTAATTCCTGGTTTTTTCTGCCGCTGCGGGCCTTTACCCCTTCTTGAAAGTCAATTACAACATAGTTAAGTGCATCCTTTTCATAGGCAAAATAGCTGAGCGTGGAATCGGGCGCAAGGAAGAGGGTGTAGTGGTTGCCCTGGCGAATCCGCCGCTCGTTAATCAGGCTGTCGGGCAGCGCCGCGATCTCCATTACTTCCTGCATGCCGATGCCGTAAGGGAGAAGGAGGTCGGCAAGGACCTGGTTCCTTCCCACCTGTTTGGTAATCAGCCTGAAGTCCTGTACAGGAATGCCATAGCGTTTCTGCACATGAAGCACAGGATCCGGGCTTTCAGGGTTTTCCTGAACAAGCGCTTGCCTTGCAGAATCGGGCTTACACTGCGGAAGCAGGGCAAGGGACAGCACCGAAACGACTGTAAAGATAAGCAGGGCCTGTAGCTTATTCCGATCTTTCATCAGGCAACTATGTTGATGATTTTTCCCCGGATATAGATGAAATCCCGAATGGCTTTATCGTCGATCCACTTCCTGGCCGTTTCATGGCTAAGGGCCTTTTCCATTGCCTCTGCTTTGGGCAGGTCCACCGGAAGTTCGATCTTGAAGCGGAGCTTGCCGTTGATCATAACCGGATATTCAAAGCTGTTTTCCTGCAGGAGGGATTCGTCATACGCAGGCCATTCAGCGAGTGCAACCGACTCTTTTTCTCCGGCCAGTTCCCATAGCTCTTCGGCCAGATGAGGCGCAAAGGGAGCAAGTATCCGGATGAAGGCCTTTGCCGATTCATGATTGATCCGGCCCTTCTTGCTGCAGAGATTGCTGAAGATCATCATCTGCGAAATGGCCGTGTTAAAATGCATGTCTTCGATGTCCTGTCCCACCTTTTTAATGGTGGCATGGAGGCTTTTCATCAGCTCGCTGTCCTCTGTTTCATGATGGTAATTCGAGCGATCGGCAAAAAAGCGATGCACCCGATTCAGGAAATTGTACACGCCTTTAACCCCATTCTCGGCCCAGGGTTTTACGGCATCGAGAGGCCCCATAAACATCTCGTAGAGGCGCAGGGAGTCGGCTCCATAGGCAGCGACCACATCATCGGGATTGACTACGTTTTTCAGCGACTTTGACATCTTTGCCACGATTTGTTTGAGTTCTTCTTTGGTGGAGCTGTGGAAGAACTTTCCATCCTTCTCTGTGACAAGGTCGGAAGGCACCTTTGCACCGGCCGCTGTTTCGTAGGCAAAAGCCAGAATCATGCCCTGGTTGAAGAGCCTGCTGTATGGTTCATCCGTAGATACAATGCCCAGGTCGAAAAGGACCTTGTGCCAGAAACGGCTGTATAGCAGGTGCAATACCGCATGTTCTGCCCCGCCCACATAGAGGTCAACCGGCATCCAGTATTGTTCTTTTTCTGCCGAAAAGGGAGCCTGGTCGTTCTTTGGATCGATATAACGCAGGTAGTACCAGCAGGAGCCGGCCCATTGAGGCATGGTATTGGTCTCCCGCCTTCCTTTTCGGCCATTTTTGTCCTCAACATGCAGCCATTTTCCGGCATTGGCCAGTGGAGATTCTCCGTGGCTTCCGGGCTCATATTTCTCAAGTTCGGGCAGTTGAAGTGCCAGTTCCTCATCCTCGAGGAGGGAGATCTCGCCATCCTCCCAGTGGATTACAGGAAAGGGCTCTCCCCAGTAGCGCTGGCGGCTGAACAGCCAGTCGCGGATTTTGTAATTGGTCGCTGCATTTCCAAGCCCCTTTTCTTCGAGCCATGCGGTGGTGCGTGCAATCCCCTCTTCTTTGCCCAGGCCATTGATATCCAGGCCTGTTTTTTCAGAAGAAGAGTTGATATAGCGGCCATCACCGGTCCAACAGGCCTTTCCGGCCCTGACTTCTTCCCGGAGTGTTTCGTCTTCCGTGAGGGGATCCAGGATGCAGGGAATGGGCAGGGAGAAGGTGGAGGCAAATTCAAAGTCCCGTGTGTCGTGCGCCGGCACGGCCATAATGGCGCCGGTTCCATAGCCGGTAAGGACATAGTCGGCCACCCAGATGGGAATGCGGTCGCCGTTTACCGGGTTGATGGCATAGCGGCCGGTGAATACGCCCGTTTTTTCCCTCGAGAGATCCGAGCGGTCGATGTCGGATTTGAGTCCGGCTTCGTTTACATAGCGTTCAACTTCCTCTTTCTGTCCGGGAGTAACCAGGTCGCCAAGCATTTCGTGTTCGGGCGCAAGGACCATGTAGGTCGCTCCGAACAGGGTATCGGGCCGGGTCGTATAAACCCGCAATTTCTCTTCGCTGTTTTCAATCCTGAAGTCGACCTCAGCTCCAGTCGAGCGACCGATCCAGTTGCGCTGCATGTCTTTTACCCCCTCGGGCCAGTCCACCGACTTGAGTCCGTCAAGCAGGCGTTCAGCATAGAGGGGGATGCGCAACATCCACTGCTTAAGATCCTTTTTTTCGACCATATTCCCACACTTTTCGTGGCTGCCGTCATTCAGGACCTCCTCATTAGCGCATACAATCCTGCAGTGGGGGCACCACCAGACCCGGGCATTGTCGTAATAGGCCAGACGTTTTGCGGCCTGGTATTCAGCAACAGCCTGCAGGCCTTTTTGTTTGATCTCTTCCGGGATGGGCAGCTCCTCAATGGGTCGGCCTTTTTGGCTGTTCTCATCGAACCAGGTATTGTACAAACGGATAAAGATCCACTGGGTCCATTTGAAATAGGCCGGATCGGTCGTATTCACTTCCCGGTCCCAGTCATAACCAAGCCCAAGCGATTGAATCTGCCTTCTGAAATTGTCGCAATTCCTGCTGGTGGTAATGGCAGGGTGGGTGCCGGTCTCAATCGCATATTGTTCGGCAGGCAATCCAAAGGCATCCCAGCCCATGGGATGAAGCACATTGAAGCCCTTCATGCGCTTGTATCGCGCAATGATGTCGGTGGCCGTATAGCCCTCGGGGTGACCCACATGCAGACCCGATCCGGAGGGGTAGGGGAACATGTCCAGGACATAGTATTTGGGCTTCCCAAAATCATCCTCGGTTTTGAAGGTTCGATGTGCTTCCCAGTAGGCTTGCCATTTTTTTTCGATCTCGCTAAACTTATACTCCATTGCGCTAGTTTCTGATAGTGTTTGCGAAAATAGCCTAAATTGAGGCAGCACCCAAAAAAACGGGGAGCAGAAATCCCCCGTTTGAACGAAATAAGGTCCCGTGTTCCGGGCCCTCTCCGGCCCTGTTCATTGCTTCTTCCCCTTGTTTTTTTCTCTATTGTCGCAAGGGGGCGAAAGGTCTTCGAAAAAGTGCTATCTTTGGCATCCGTCCTGGCTCCATAGTTTAACTGGATAGAACGTGGGATTCCGGTTCCCATGGTGGGGGTTCGAGTCCTCCTGGAGTCACATCAGCCTCCCGCTCAGGGGGGCTTTTTTATGCTTGTTGATATTTCCCCTGATTAGGCCTTCTTTTTTTAGCTATTTTGGGTAAAATCATTTTCAGGGACTTATGGCTGCCGAATTCCTATCCTCAGTGGGGACTTCCTACCAGGTCGATCGCTTAATTTCAGAGGCTGTCAATGAACTGGTTATGTTCACCCCCACACTTAAGCTGCACGAAAGCTACATCCTTCGCCTTCGACAGGCCGACGAAAGAAATGTGCGAATTACCCTGGTCTATGGCCGGGAACGCAATCAAATCAAAGGCCAGCGCTGGTTTGGGGATTTCAGGAACCTTCGAATCCTTTATTACGACAAGCTGAATTCAACGGTCTTTCGCAACGAGAAGGAATTGATTGTAACCTCGCTGAGCCTCGGGGAGCTGAGTCCTCTTATCTATGAAGATCTGGGGGTATTATTGATGAAGGTCAGAAACCGCAAGGCCTTTGAAGATGGCATGTACGAGCAGGAGGTTATTTGTGAACAGGCCGATGAGGTCTTCGCTGGTTCCAATTTCCCGAAACCCGAGGTGGCGGTGAAGCCCGAGGAGATGATTGCCGAGATGCCCTATCTCAGCTATTTTGGGATCGAGGACAAGCAACTGTCGAATGGAAAGCTAAAGGTTCCGAGCGGAAAGCTCTACGCCCCCGAGATGGAGTACTATAACGATGGAACCATCAAGTTTCAGGGCTTTCTCAAGACAGGGCAGCGACACGGAGAGTATATCTTTTATGCCTACGAGGGTTTTGTGCGGGAGGTGGTCATCTATGAGAACGGGAGCTATGTGGACAAGATTTTCTGCGATTACGAGAATAGCGCCAAGCCCATATCAAAGTATTACCTGCTCTTCGGGATCGGAAATTCGGTGAGGAAACTGTATAAAAAGAACATTTCCGAGCTCTATTTCGACACCGAACTCGATGTGTTTATCGGCCAGGAAAAAACCAAACTCTTTTACCACATCGAACGTTTCCTGGGTAAAAAACAGATCTTCGATCAGCCCCTTAACTTCAAGGACATGGTCGATCAGGTTTACACAGCCCTTTATGAGTAAAAAAAGAGGCTGCCTTTTGAAAAGACAGCCTCTTTCGTATGAGGGTTAAGACCTTTAACGCTGACGCCCCTGCTCGCGATATTCCCGCCTGGCCGAGTA
>PDWJ01000865.1_pt1 | contig 41360 bp, 39 predicted proteins | sample 1430881 | NCBI WGS metagenome assembly PDWJ01 (sample SAMN01162460, study PRJNA174530) | Oral metagenome, whole genome shotgun sequencing project. | biome: Marine environment; feature: Marine mammal; material: Swab sample of the gingival sulcus; isolation source: swab sample of gingival sulcus...
TTATTTATCGCAAACACTTTATCAGTCGGCCACCAATCTGGCTATGCAACTGTTATTGCTGATTATATTTTGCCTTTTTTTAAAGCGTATCCCCGGCTGGATTTATGCGTTACAACAACGCATGGTACGCCATCACCTGAATAAAAAAACTTCACGCATTGCTATCAGCCTTTTACGTTTTTTCCAGCCAAATGCCCAATGGTTAAGCGCGGTATTGCTTTATTATTATTTGCATTATCAACTGAAAACATCTGATAACGACTGGCTGTTAGTTTATAACGTGGTGGCGATTGCGGCTTTTTATTTACTGGTAAAAACTCTTGCATTGGGCGCTATCAGCAACACCAACAGCCGCGCCCATTTATTTGTGCTGAAATCAAAACAACTTGACATAAAACAGCAGTGTCACCGGTTTGCGTTATACACAACATTCGCTTCAGTCTTTTATATTATTCTCCAAATTATTCTTAAAGGCGGCATCATTTGCACCGCTTACCTGATTATATTGATCCTTACTATTTGGTTGCTTGGTTATCGCACCATTAATGCCTTTCAATCAGAATTTGCTACTCATTTATCGAAACGCGTATCTGAACAATTTATCAGTCGCTTTGAGAAGCTGCAAAAACCCTTGATAAAGCCATTGGTAAATCCTGCGATTTTTATCGGCTTACAGTTACTCGATATTATCAGAGCTGCCCATATTCAACTGTTGCGTTTGGAACGCTACCAGACGCTTACCGCCAAGTTTTTAAAAATTCGCCTGGAACAAAGCCAATCCAATACCCCTGAACCAGAACAGGAAGAACAAGACGACATTCATTACGAGAACTGGTTTTTAAACAGCAATGTATTGGAAACCCGGCCTAATTTACTGGCGCAATCACCCTGGCTGGGGGACATCAACCAGAATGCTGGTGACTGGCTGGAAGGCAAACAGGATGAAAACGATCTGGCGCTGATCGGTGAAAACGGCATTGGCAAATCAACGCTGTTAAAGCAGTGGCTGAAGCAATGGGACAAATCAAAAACGGTTTATATAAAAACACCGGAAAAAACGTTAAGGGCAAATGAGCTCCTCAAACTGATATGCGATTCCCTGGATTTTAAAGATTGTGAAGATATTGCCGGGTTTGTTAGCCAACAGGAAGCCCTGGAAAAAACCATTATTGTGATTGACGAGGCCCACCACTTATTTTTAAGTGATGTAGGAGGCTTTGAAGCCTATAAAAAATTGCAGGATTTAATCAGTGCAAAACTGAAAAATATATTCTGGGTGGTTGCGATCAATCAACAGTCCTGGATTTATTTGAACGATGTTTTTAGCCAAACCTATCAGTTCTCTTCATTCATTACCATGCAACGCTGGACGCAACAGGGTATTCGGGATTTGATTTTGCGCCGCCATAAGGCATCCCGCCGCCAGCTCCACTTTGATGAGTTATTACTGGCCAGTACATCCCACAGTGAAACAGCGACCAGAGCTGCGGAATCCCGCTGCTTCAGCCTGATATGGGATCAGTCGTCAGGCATTCCTGCGGTTGCGCTTGCTATCTGGATTAATTCTGCCAGAAACCCTGCCACCGGTTTAATTGAAATGGGCATACCGGAACGCCCAGGCAGCGATGCATTGAACAGCCTGTCGGATGATCACCTGTTTGTGTATGCCGCTCTGGTGGTTCACGATTCTCTGAACACTCAACAGGCCCATGCCGTTGCCCATTTATCAGAAGCTATTGTCAGGCGCACATTAAAACACGGCCTGGATCAGGGCTTTTTAATACGCAAAAGCGACGACCGTTACTTTATTAATCCGCTGTGGCAAATACAGCTTTGCCAACTGTTAAGAAGGAAGAATTTCCTCCATGAATAACAACGTGGTTAACGACCTGACTAATATCGCGTCTTTGTTTAATTTATACAAAGTGCTGTTTTTGATTTTAGGCTTTATGTCGCTGTACTTTATCAACAAACTGGCGCGTTCTTTGTTTGATCAGCTAATGATAAAACTGCCCGGCAGCCGCTTTACCGTATTGCAGATTGCTACCCTGTTCAGTTTTGTAGTTTATATCATTGGGTCATTTGCGCTGGTTATTGGTGTACTCAATCCGCCCAAAGAATTTCTGTATGCGGCGGGGGGCAGTATGGCCGTTGCTGTTGGTATTGCCTTAAAAGATGTGGTCGCATCGGTGATTGCCGGGCTGGTTTTGCTGTTCGACCGGCCATTTATTGTGGGTGATCGGGTGAATTTTGATGGCAGCTATGGCGAGATTATCAGTATTGGCCTCAGATCGGTTCGCCTGCAAACGCTGGACGATAATACTATTACTATTCCCAATGCCCGCTTTATGAATGAAATGGTGTCATCGGGGAATGCCGGTGCATTGGAAATGATGGTGGTATGTGATTTTCACGTGGCGCTGACCGCTGATGTGCAACAGGCCATTGAAATCATTCGCGAAGTCATTGTGACCAGCCGTTACGCCTACCTGAAAAAACCAATTAATTTCAGCGTTAGTGAAGTGGAAGTGGCTCAGCGGCTTGCCATCCAAATCAAGGCAAAAGCCTATGTGCTGGATATTCGTTATGAAAAAGCTTTTCAGAGCGATATCGTCAGCCGCACAACGCAATTATTTATTGAGCAACAAGTGCAGCGCCCGGTGTTCGGTACGCATATTTAACCAGCGCTGCTTTGCTTTTTTCTTTTTCCAGTCAGGCAGATTTTTCCACTTTTTCTTTAATTTTTTTTGTTTGCTTTCAGGCAGGCTTTTAAACCATTTATATTTCGCACGAAGATCACGACGCACTTCAGGTGGCAACTGTTTAAAATGCTGAAACCGGCGACGTAGTGTTTTTTTCTGCGCCGGGCTTAATGCCTGCCAGCGTTTAAATCTGGCCCGGTATTTTTCCCGTGCCTGCGCCGATAAGGATTGCCAGCGATTAACACCTTTCACCATGCGAGCACGTTCTGCGTCAGGCATGGCCCCCCACTGCTTTTTATAAGGCTGTAACAGTTGTTGCTGCTGTTTGCTTAAAGTATCCCATGCAAACTCATCAGCAATAGCAACTGAATTCAAAAGCAAAGCCAACAAAAAGATTAATAGTTTACTGCCATTATTCATCTTCATTCTCCTGCTGCTGGTCACTCTCGACTTCATCCAGAGAGATCATTGCTTCCAGCTCTTGCGGGTCCACCCATTCACCGCTGTCGGTTTCAAAATCAGCCAGATAGTGCAAAAATTCCTGCGACAACACTGTATCTGCCATCCCTGCACTGGCTATAAACAGCATCACCAGCAGGCTATTTCCCACCCTTGTTTTAACTGGAATCGTTTTAACTGACATTGTTTTAACCAGCATTGCTTTCCTCCTGGGCCATCAGCCAGGCAACAAATTCAAGATCCTGCATCAGCTCCAGATCATTTTCAGATCCAATCAATTCCACATCACTTATATCCGGGGCTGGCATTTCGGACGGCTGTATCATCGGGAATTGTGTCGCCCATAAAGCAACAACCAGGGTTGCCGCTGCCACACCACCGGCCGGTGCCCACAACCTCCAGGATGTCGGCTGCATTTTAAGGTGCCGGCCATTAAGTGCAGACTGGCGAATACGATTCAAATCAGCCAATGTCTGTTGATCAAATTCATCAACACTTTGATCCAGTGCCTGCTTTACCTTTTCTTCAAAGGGATCTTTCTGTTCAGTCATTACCAATACCCTGCCAGCTGCTGCCTTAGTGTTGCCAAAGCACGAGCATAATGTGTTTTTACGCTGCCATCCGAAATGCCCATTGCCATCGCCGTTTCTGCTACGCTCATACCTTCCCATAACCGTAACATAAACGCCTGCTGCTGGCGGATGGGGAGTTGTGCTACCGCTTTTACCAACTGATCGGTGGCCTGGGCAAATTGCAGTGTTTTTTCCGGGGTTAACGCCTGTTGATCTTCTACCTGCTGAATAGCATCTGCGTTTTCGTTTTCGGCAGTTTTATCTTTGCTCAAACCAAGCCAGCCAAATACCCTGTTTTTTACCGCGTTACGCCGATAATAATCATAAATCCGTGTTTGCAGTATTTTAAAAAACAGCCCGTGCCAATCGTTCGCATCCCTATCACCATAGTTTTTTACCAATGCCATCATGGCATCCTGCACAATATCCAACGCATCCTGATCACACCCAGTAGCGATCCTGGCCATTTGAAAACCACGTTTCTGCACTCCGATTAGAAAATGCTCCAATGCCTTGCGATTATTCATTGCGTCCGCTCATTATTCAGTGTTTATACCAACCACTGTTTGCGCAGTAAAATCTTCAGGGGCACTGGCGAAGGCAACAGGATATCCGCGAACCTTCCTCTGTAATGACAGTCCCTGGGGGTTAATGGATTGATTAAACATAGTTTTTAACTCCGTGATTAGAACCTGTAAAAGATTTTTTCAGTGGCCACTACAGGTAATAACGTGGGAGTTAAGATTTGGTTGACAAAAAAAATGAAATTTTAAAGGCTAAATGAAAAACCAGTGCCAATTTCTAACCCTAAGAAACCGCAACCAGCCCGGCAATGATGTCGTTCACCATAATGCACAGGAATTATAGCGCACCACCTGTATGGCGATGGCATAGGAAACCACTCAATGGTGCAGATTTAAATTGCAGGCCTGTGCTCGAAGTCAGATTCAACTTTTAATTTGAGGCCAAGGCCACGGATGACCTTGGTAAAGCTGGATAGTTTGGGATTACCAGCAGCAGAGAGCATTTTGTACATGCTTTCGCGGCCTAACTCAGAACGCTGAGCCAAGCCGCTGATTCCGTCTTCCTGAGCCTCGGCGATATTACGTAAGGCCATCAGGATAACGGCAGCTTCACCATCTTGCAGTGCCTCACTTAAGTATTCTGCGGCGATTTCAGGGTCGCGCAGGTGTTCATTATGTGTCGCTCTTACATTACGCGCCATGTTTATTCCTCCGCTTGTGATCTTTCCAGTATTCTTTGGCTTTATTGATATCTTTCGATTGGGTGGACTTATCACCACCACATAGCAACAAGTACACTTGCTGCCCTTCTTTACCGTAATACACTCGATAACCTGGGCCATAGTGGATGCGCAACTCACTCAGTCCTTCACCTATCGAATCGACATCACCGAACAGCCCCAGTTCCATTTTATCCACTCGCATGATGATCTTCGCTTTAGCTTTACTATCGCGCAAGCCGCGAAGCCAATCCGCATAAGGGCTTTTTCCCTTCTCATCGGTGTATTCTTTGATGGTGTTTATCATATCAGGCATACTGTTTATTGTATCCCAAAGGATACAATAAACAACTTGTTTTTTCTTTGTCGGCTTCAGCGCCAGGAAGGTAACTTGCCCATATCCAGCGCTTAATGCAACGGACAGTGCCAATTCCTGATACTAAAAAAGCACAACCAGTAACTGTAAAATCACCAGTGCAAACAGCCCGGCAATGATGTCGTCCACCATAATGCCAAGCCCGCCATGCACGTGCTTGTCGAAATACTGAATGGGCCAGGGTTTCCAGATATCGAACAGACGGAACAGAGCAAATCCTGCCAATAACCAATACCAGGTAAAAGGCACCGCGATCATGGTAATCCAGAAGCCGACAAACTCATCCCATACGATAGCGCCATGATCATGCACCCCCCAGTCTGCCGATGTTTTCCCGCACAGATAAACACCTACCAATGCAGCCACCACTATCACCGCCAGATACGCAGTAAGATTTAAGTCCGACAAGGGAATATATAAAATCGCCGCCGCCACGGTACCCCAGGTGCCCGGTGCTTTTGGCGCTGCACCGCTGCCGAGGCCAATCGCCAGGAAATGAACAGGATGTTTAAATGCAGAAGCAGGTACTTTATTCATTTTCAGATACTTTATTTTCAGGGGTTGTATTCAGCGTTAAAAATGCCGGTAGCCTTTGGCCTTGATAGTGCTGCCGTGTTCATCGGTTAATACTCGGGATTCTGTTATTTCGCCTACCGCCGTCAGCGAACAGCCAAGCCGTTGCTGAAGTGACTGTAATGCCGCGATACGTTCTTTGGGTACGGTAAATAACAGTTTGTATTCATCGCCAAAATTAACGGCGTCCCACTGTTGTTGTGGCGCAAGCTGTGTCAGCGGCGCTGCTTTGGGTATTGCTGCCAGATTAAGTCTGGCTCCCACTTTGCTGGCTTTCAGAATATGCATTAAATCGGCGCTCAAGCCATCGGAAATATCCAGCATGGAGGTTGCCAAACCCCGCAGTGCGCTGCCCAGTTCCATTTGTGGCTCTGGCCGTAACAACTGCTGCCTTGCCATTCTTGTTTGTGTTTTGCTAATGGTTGCTGTATCTGCCAGGGTATTATTCAGTAGCAATAACCCAATATAGGGCCAGCCCAGCTCTCCGGCAACGAAAATCTGATCACCGGGTTGTGCGCCACTGCGGGTAATGGCTTCACCGTTGGGCACCCAACCGGCTATTTGAAGCGATAGCGTCAGCGGCCCATGGGTGGTATCTCCACCGATCAGAGGCACCTGGTATTGCTTTGCCAAAACCGCCAGACCATTAACCAAACCCTGAATCCAACGCTCATTTTGTTCCGGCAGAGTTAAGCAAATGCTGAACCAGGCGGGCTGCGCTCCCATAGCGGCCAAATCACTTAAATTGACTGCCAGCGCTTTGTGGCCAATATCTTCAGGAGGAGTATCTGCCAAAAAATGCACACCGGCCACCAGCGTATCGCAGGACACCGCCAGTTGATACCCCGGCCTGCCGGTTAACAGCGCGGCATCATCACCAATGCCCAAAACTACGTTGGGGGAAGCAATGGCTTCCCCCAACGGTTTAAAGTAGTCATCAATGATTGAAAATTCATCAGCCATTTATTTGTGCTTGTTACGATGGGCGGTGATTTCCATTAAACGCAATCGCTGCGCTACTTTATCGAGAATACCGTTAACATATTTGTGGCTGTCGGTAGCGCCGAATATTTTGGCAAGCTCAACCCCTTCGTTAATCACCACTCGATACGGCACATCAATACGTTTTGCTAACTCGTAAGTACCGATACGCAAAATAGCCAGCTCCACCTGATCCAGTTCATCCTTGTCACGATCCAGATGGGGTTCAAAATAACTATCCAATTCTGAAACACAGCCTGGAATCTGGTGCAGTAATTCGTGGAAATATTGCGTGTCGGTTTTACGCATATCGTTATCAACACGAAACTGGGTTTCGATTTCGCCAAGGTTGGCTTTGGTCATTTGCCATTGATATAAAGCCTGCGTTGCAAACTTGCGGGCCTTACGACGCTCCGCTGGCCGGGGGCGTTTATTCGCTGATTTGGCTGCCGGTTGCCCGGCACCCGTTGCTGGTTTGCTGCTGTCATCAGCTTGTGGATTTTGCGAATCAGTGTTCACCAGTGCTTACCTTTTAAAGCAGGTTAATCAGTACAACCATTTTCTGATTGGGTGGGGCACAAAAACCTGAAATTAATTTTCCAGATTTCTAAACAGGCTGACCATTTCCAAAACGGTTAACGCCGCTTCTGCGCCTTTGTTACCGGCTTTGGTACCGGAGCGCTCAATGGCCTGCTCAATGGTGTCGGTGGTAATCACACCAAACGCGATGGGAATATCTGTTTCCAGGCTTACCGAGGCAACGCCTTTGGAACATTCACCGGCAACGAAATCAAAATGCGGTGTACCGCCACGAATCACAGCACCCAAAGCAATAATGGCATCGGGCTTACGGCTAGTGGCAACTTTTTTAACCGCTAAAGGCAATTCGTAAGCACCAGGAACACGTACCACTTCAATATCGTTTTCCGACACGCCATGACGCACTAAAGTATCGATAGCGCCCTGCAACAGACTTTCCACTACAAAGCTGTTAAACCGGCCAACAACGATTGAATACCGGGCGGCGGATGCGCGAAAATCACCTTCGATAACTTTTACATTGCTCATTGTTTCTTTCCTTCATTAAAAAATCTAAAAACAGCGATTCAGTTAATCTTTTACTGAATCGCCGTGAATGTATTCAACAATTTCCAAACTGAAACCGGAGATTGCATTAAATTTCATCGGGCTGCTTAACAGGCGCATTTTTTGAATACCCAGATCCTGCAAAATCTGCGAACCGGTGCCGATGCTACGATAAACACTGGTGCCATCTTTTGCCAAGGGGCGTGGCCCGGGCTTAACGCCATAGAAGTTATCAATAATATCTTCAACCGGGTGTGCGGCAAAGGAATCACCTAAAATCAGTACCACGCCGGGATCATCTTTCGATGCCAGAAAGCTTAACACTTCGGGTAAACACCAGCCGGAAGCATTTTTCTTTTCTGCCCGCAATAAATCACGTAAAGGATCAACCACATGCACTCGCACATAAGGGGCTTCACAGGCAGCTAATTCACCCTTCACCAGGGCAATGTGCTGTTTATTATCAATCAGATCCCTGAACTGCACCAAAGTAAATTCACCATAGCTGGTTGGGAAAGGCTGAGTTCTTACCCGCTCGATGGTTTTTTCGTTTACCGTGCGATATTGAATCAAATCAGCAATGGTGCCAATTTTTAGCCCGTGCTCTTTGGCAAACACTTCCACATCCGGGCGACGCGCCATGGTGCCATCGTCATTCATGATTTCAACAATCACCGATGCCGGTTCCAAACCTGCCAGCCGTGCCAGGTCGCAGCCGGCTTCAGTATGGCCAGCACGACGTAACACGCCACCGGCCTGGGCTCTTAAGGGGAAAATATGGCCTGGCTGTACGATATCCTGTGGCTGTGCATTAGAGGCAACCGCTCGCTGTACAGTGGTTGCCCGATCAGCCGCCGAAATGCCAGTGGTAACACCTTCCGCCGCTTCAATCGACAGGGTGAAATTGGTGCCATGCTGGGCATTGTTATCATTCACCATTAATGGCAGATTTAACTGTTCACATCGTTCTGCGGTTAATGTTAAGCAGATTAAACCACGGGCATGTTTTGCCATAAAGTTAATATCATCGGGGCGCACCATGGTGGCCGCCATAATAATATCACCTTCGTTTTCACGGTCTTCGTCGTCCATCAGAATAACCATTTTGCCGTGGCGAATATCTTCGATGATTTCTTCTATGGAGTTTAATTCCATTGTTACTACCTCGGTTATTACAACAACCTCAATTATTTAATTTACGACCTTAATGATGTCATTAAAATTTTAACGGTTACAGTTTTAGAAACCCATGTTCTGCTAAAAAGGCTTCGTCGATACGTGATGCCGGTTTTGCTTGTGCTGCCGGCTCATTCATTAACAGCCGTTCCAGGTAACGGGCAATGACATCCACTTCCAGATTCACTTGGGCGCCCAGATGCCAATCAGGAATCGTGGTTTCCAGTGCCGTATGGGGCACGATATTCAAATGAAAACAGTGGGACTCAATATCGTTAATGGTAAGGCTGACACCATCCACACAGATAGAACCTTTTTCTGCCATGTATTTTCCCAGGCCACTGGGAATGCTCACCTGAAAATGCATGGAACGGGCATCAACAGTGCGGGAAAGAATTTCACCGACACCATCTACATGACCACTCACTAAATGCCCCCCCAGGCGGGTGGTGGGAGTTAAGGCTTTTTCCAGATTCACCCGGCTGCCCACACGCAAATGGCAAAACGATGAGCGGCGCACGGTTTCTGCCGACACATCGGCAACAAAGCCATTGCCCGGCAAGGCCACTGCTGTAAGGCAAACACCATTGGTGGCAATGCTGTCGCCCAGTTTGACATCGCTTAAATCCAGCTTGCCGGTAGATACCTGCACCTGTAAATCGCCACCTTTTGCTTCCAGGCGGCTTATTTCACCAACTGATTCAATAATACCGGTAAACACTGGGCTTAATTCTCCGACTTAAACTGATAGCGAAAACGTACATCATTACCTATCTGCCGCATGTCTTTCAGGGTCAGCAGGCGTTTTTGTGCCATCGAGGCCATATCAGGCAGGTTCAACACTGGCCGGGCATTGCTGCCCAGCAACGATGGCGCCATATAAAGCCACCATTCATCCACCAGTTGCTGATCCACAAAGGCACCCGCCGTCACCGCACCGGATTCTACCAGCACTTCATTCACATCGGCCTGCCCCAAATGGCGTAGCAATACCGCAATATCCACTCGCCCCTGCTGATCAGGCATGACCAGCACTTTGGCACCCGCCTGCTCCAGTGCGGCCTGCTTTTGGGGATCTGGCTGGACACACACCACCCAGGTTTCCCCTGCCAATGCCAACATTTTCGCCGATAGCGGCATTCTCAGGCTGGAATCCAGCACCACACGCAGGGGTTGGATGGGGGTAAAATCTGTGGGCCATTGATGAGCGCAGCAGTCCGATGCATGCCAGGATTCGGGACGCACTGTAAGCGCCGGATCATCATGGAGCACCGATTCCACCCCGGTAATAATCGCCTCTACCCTGGCGCGTAATCTTTGCACATCACAGCGCGCCTCCGGCCCGGTAATCCACTGGCTTTCGCCGCTTGCCATAGCGGTACGGCCATCGACACTCATGGCCGATTTCAGCCATACCCAGGGAATGCCGGTTTGCATACGTTTGATAAAACCGGGATTAACGGCGGCGGCTTCGGCCTGTTGAAGCCCGCAGCTCACTTGAATGCCCGCCTCCCGCAGTTTGCGATGGCCATTACCTGAAACACAGGGATTCGGGTCTTCGATGGCACTGACCACACGGGCTACTTTGGCTTTGATCAGGCTATCTGCACAAGGGGGGGTTTTACCGAAATGGCTGCAAGGCTCCAGGGAAACATAGGCGGTAGCACCGGCGGTATCTTCACCGCGCTGTTGTGCTTGCTCAAGCGCATTGACTTCGGCATGGCCCTGGCCTGCAATCTGATGCCAACCTTCACCGATCACTTTGCCGTTTTTCACCAGCACACAACCCACCCGGGGATTCGGGTGAGAGGTATACAAACCACGGCTGGCAAGGCGTATTGCCTGTGCAATGTAAGCGGCATCTTCTGGCAGGTTGGGTATAGTATTATTCATTCTTCTGCAAACGGTTAATTTCGTCCTGAAATTCGCTGACATCCTCAAAGCTGCGATACACCGACGCAAACCGCACGTAAGCCACTTTATCCAGCTCTTTCAGTGCTTCCATGACTTTTTCACCAATAATGCGCGAATTCACTTCCCGCTCGCCGGTGGCTCGCAGTTGAAAGCAAATGCGTTCAATGGCACTTTCAATTTTTTCCATACTCACCGGGCGTTTTTCCAGCGCCCGTAAAATACCGCTACGCAACTTGCCTTCATCGAACGGTGCACGGGTGCCATCCTGTTTCACCACTTTCGGCATCACCAGCTCTGCTGTTTCGTAGGTAGTGAAGCGCTCCTCGCAGGCAATACACTGGCGGCGGCGGCGAATCTGATTGCCCTCGGCCACTAACCGGGAGTCGATCACTTTAGTTTCGGTGGCACCACAGAAAGGACAATGCATAAGAATCCCCTGAAAAAATACGCAAAAGGCAGACTCTTTTAAATCTGCCTTTTGTTGATCAACCGTGCCTTAAGCCCGGCTGTAAACCGGATGGTTACGACACAGCACCTGTACTTTGCTCTTCACTTCCTCGATCAGGGCATCGTTACCAAGATCATCCAGAATATCGCACATCCAGCCTGCCAGTACACGTACTTCGTCTACGCCAAAGCCACGGCGGGTAACGGCGGGAGTACCAATACGCAAACCACTGGTAACAAACGGTGAACGGGGATCGTTGGGAACGGCGTTTTTATTCACTGTGATGTTGGCTCGGCCCAGGGCAGCATCGGCATCTTTACCGGTAATGTCCTGCTTGATCAGGCTTAACAGGAACAGATGGTTTTCAGTACCACCGGAAACCACCTCATAACCACGTTCGATAAATACACCGGCCATGGCCTGAGCGTTGTCGATCACCTGTTGCTGGTAGGCTTTAAATTCGGGAGCCAGTGCTTCTTTAAAACAAATAGCTTTGGCCGCAATCACGTGCATTAACGGGCCGCCCTGACCACCGGGGAATACCGCAGAATTCAGTTTCTTTTCCAGATCAGGGTTTGCTTTAGCCAGTATCATGCCGCCACGGGGGCCACCCAGGGTTTTGTGAGTGGTGGTGGTGGTAACATCGGCAATTTGCACCGGATTGGGGTACAGGCCAGCGGCTACCAGGCCGGCAACATGAGCCATGTCTACAAACAGATAAGCGCCCACTTCATCGGCAATATCGCGGAATTTCTGCCAATCCATAATCTGCGAATAGGCAGAGAACCCCGCCAGAATCATTTTCGGCTTGTGCTCGCGGGCAAGTTCCGCCACCTGCTGGTAATCAACCTGGCCGGTTTCAGCATTTAATCCGTATTGAACAGCGTTATAAATCTTCCCGGAAAAATTCACTTTGGCGCCGTGGGTTAAATGGCCGCCATCGGCCAGGCTCATGCCCAGTACCGTATCGCCCGGCTCAAGCAGCGCCATGTAAACCGCTGCATTGGCCTGCGAACCGGAATGGGGCTGCACATTCACATAATCAGCACCAAACAGCTCTTTGGCACGATCTATCGCCAGTTGCTCGGCAACATCAACATGTTCACAGCCACCGTAATAACGCTTTTGTGGATAGCCTTCGGCATATTTGTTCGTTAAAACAGAGCCTTGCGCCGCCATTACCAGTGGGCTGGTATAGTTTTCAGAAGCAATCAGTTCAATGTGCTCTTCCTGACGCTTACGTTCCAGCTCGATAGACTCGGCAATTTCAGGATCGAATTCGGCAATAGTTAGGTCTTGTGAAAACATGAATCATGTGCCCTCAGTAGAATGTTCAAAATATAAAATGATCAACCCGGAATTCATATCGGGCGCATTGTACATGATCAAGCCGCATTGGGCACATGAAATGCCTGCCAGCACATTTCAATGGCTTTCAGATTGCATCAAACCGCCAATTTCGGTAGCGTAGCGGGCTGATACGATTTCCTGTAACCCCTTGTCAGACGAGAATTTTCAAGCAATGGCTCAATACATCTACACCATGAACCGGGTGAGTAAAGTAGTACCACCCAAACGCGAAATCCTTAAAGATATTTCCCTTTCTTTTTTCCCTGGTGCCAAAATCGGCGTATTGGGCCTGAATGGTGCCGGTAAGTCCACCCTGTTACGCATCATGGCGGGCATTGATACCGAGATTGACGGCGAAGCCCGCCCGCAAGCAGGCATTAATATCGGCTACCTGCCCCAGGAACCGGAACTGGACCCATCGAAAGACGTCAAAGGCAATGTTGAAGACGGAGTGCGTGAAATTAAAGACGTACTGGCGCGGTTCGACGAAATCAGCATGAAGTTCGGCGAAGAAATGACCGACGACGAAATGAATGCACTGCTGGAAGAACAGGCCGAGCTGCAAAACAAAATCGAAGCCTGTAATGGCTGGGAAATTGATCGCACCCTGGAAATCGCTGCCGATGCCCTGCGCCTGCCCCCCTGGGATGCCGATGTCAGCAAACTGTCTGGTGGTGAAAAGCGCCGTGTTGCCCTGTGCCGCCTGTTGTTATCACGCCCCGATATGCTGTTGCTGGACGAACCCACCAACCACCTGGACGCAGAAAGTGTCGCCTGGCTGGAACGCTTCCTGCTGGAATACACCGGCACCGTGGTGGCGATCACCCACGACCGTTATTTCCTCGATAACGCCGCCGAATGGATTTTAGAATTAGACCGTGGCCACGGCATTCCCTACAAAGGCAACTACACCTCCTGGCTGGAGCAAAAAGAACAGCGTTTGGAACAGGAAGCAAAACAGGAAGCTTCACGCCAGAAAGCGATTAAATCCGAGCTGGAATGGGTGCGCTCCAATCCCAAAGGCCGCCAGGCGAAAAGCAAGGCGCGTTTACAGCACTTTGAAGAACTGACCAGCCAGGATGCGCAAAAGCGCAGTGAAACCCAGGAGCTTTATATTCCGGTGGCCGAACGCCTGGGTGAAGATGTCATTGAATTTAAAGGTGTTACCAAATCTTTCGGTGATCGCATGTTGTACGAGAACCTGGATTTCAAAATCCCCAAAGGCGCCATTGTTGGCGTGATCGGCCCGAACGGTGCCGGTAAAACCACCCTGTTCCGGTTGATTGTCGGCGAACAGCAACCCGATAGCGGTGAAGTGGCCATTGGTAAAACCGTGCAGATTTCCTATGTGGATCAAAGCCGCGAAGATTTGAACGATAAAAACACCGTTTGGGAAGAAGTATCTGGCGGTGCCGATTTTATTAAAGTGGGCAATTTTGAAATGCCTTCACGCGCCTATGTGGGCCGTTTTAACTTTAAAGGCTCCGACCAGCAGAAACGGGTTGGGGAGTTATCCGGGGGTGAACGTAACCGATTGCACCTGGCCAAATTACTTCGCTCCGGCGGTAATGTCTTAATGCTCGATGAGCCCACCAACGATCTGGATGTGGAAACCCTTCGTGCGCTGGAAGAAGCCTTGTTATCTTACGCCGGTTGCGCCATTGTGATTTCGCATGATCGCTGGTTTCTGGATCGTATCGCCACCCATATCATTGATTTTGAAGGTGAAGAAGGCGTGGAATTCTTCGAAGGTAACTTTACCGATTATGAAGCTTACAAGAAGAAGAAATATGGCGAAGAGGCTACTCAGCCGAAGCGACTCAAATACAAGAAAATTCAGTAATAACCAGTGTACTAGCTGAGCAAGACATTCCGGGCCAAGGATGGCCTGACATCCAGATGACAACATATTAAATTACACAATTTTTGCGCTATGTTGGCAGACATTTTAAGCCTGTCTACACTTAGATAAAATCATTGTAGAAGTTGTTCCTCATGCGTAAAAATCTTCCCGTTACAAATCAAGAAATTATATTAAAGCCTGGCGAATTCATTGTTTCTTCGGCCACACCCAAAGGCGTTATCACATCCGTTAATCAACGCTTTTGTGATGTAACTGGCTTTGAAGAGGATGAACTATTGGGCCAGGCGCATAATATTGTGCGCCACCCAGACATGCCACAAATGGCTTTTAAAATGCTCTGGGACCGCCTTACGGAAAACAAGCCGTGGATGGGCATAGTAAAAAACCGCTGTAAGAACGGTGGATTTTACTGGGTAGATGCTTTTGTTGCCCCCTTAAAAGAAGGTAAAAAAACAGTGGGCTACGAATCTGTGCGGGTGGCGCCGAATGAAGACCATGTAAAACGCGCCCGCGAAGTCTATCAGCGAATTAACGCCGGTGAGTCGCCCTTTCCCAAGTATCAAATTTTCAGAGAATATTGTTCTATTACCAATATCAGTGCAGTGTTGTGCCTGATAGCCATTTTAGGGTTGACCATCGCCTCCCCTATAGCATTGCCAATCAAGCTCGGTATTGTCACGCTGGCTATCATCAGTAGTCTGTTTGGTTTCTATGCCACTAAAAATGCGCTCCGCGATTCCGCAAACGCCGCCAGAAAGATTATTAACGATCCGTTGGCCCAGTATATTTATACGGGGTATCTGTCGGATAAAGGCGCACCATTGCTGGCCAATATCTTTAACGATGCGCGGGTCAGAACGCTGGTCTATTGTACCCTGCAATCCGCTTCGGCCATTAAACAAAGCGCCGATGAGACAGCCAATAAAACTGACGCAAACAACCTGACCATTAATTCACAACGGGAAAATATTGAAATGGCGGCCACTGCTGTTAAGCAAATGAGCCAGTCTATTTCTGATGTATCAGGAAACACGTCGGTCGCATCGAAAGCCACCAAGGAAGTCAGTGCTCAGGTTGAAAGTGGCAGCCAGTTTATTCAGCAAACCGTCGACAGTATCCAGAGCCTTTCCACGGAAATTGCCACCGCGCGAGACGTTATCAAGGGTCTGGCGCAGGATTCAGATCGTATCGAAGGCATGACCGCCACCATTAAGGAAATCGCAGACCAGACCAACCTGCTGGCGCTAAACGCTGCCATTGAAGCGGCACGGGCAGGCGAATCAGGACGGGGCTTTGCGGTGGTGGCTGATGAAGTGCGTAATCTAGCAAGCCGTACCCAGGAATCCACCGAAACCATCCATTCAATTATTACCCAGCTGCGCCAAAACACCCTTAGAGCAGTGGAAACCATTGATTCAAGCCACTCCAGTGTTAACAGCGCAGTTGAATTGGTGAAGCTCGCTGGTGATACCATTTATCAGATTACCCATGCCATTAATAACACCGAAAAAATGGTATTCCAGATTGCTGCCACCACCGAAGAACAATCCACCGCATCTGACAACCTCAGTGCCAACATGCAAAACATCCATGATTTATCCCTGGATATTGTGGAGCAATCCCGCCATGTCATGAACGCGAATCGCCAATTACAACAGGTGTTCGATCAGTTAGAACAGCTTGCCCAACGTTTTGTAGTTTAAAATACCGCCGCCAGCACTCTGACTGGCTTTCACACTAAAATAAAAAAGGCGAATACTGATATGTATTCGCCTTTTTTTAATCATCCCAATCGTAATCTGCTAAATGATCTCGTAGCAGTTTTTCCTCTTTCAGCCGCTCGATTTTTCGCAAATAATCACCACTACTGCGCTTGCGTTTATTGGAAGAAACCATCTTCACTTCTTCCCTGTCATCGCTCATTATTTCAAACGCATTATCGAACAATTCATTACTGCCATCCCTTTCTTTATTGCTTTGTTGACCTATTCCAAGTGAACTATAACCAGACATGGTGGCCACCTCTCTACAGTGTTAATACCAGGAATAACTTTTTTAAAAATCCTCTAATGACTCGTAAACATCAATGCTATACACCAAAACTAGCAAAACATTGGTTTTTTTGTAAACAACCTTTTTCGCATAAACACAGTGGTTTTCTATTACTAAATAATCCTGGTTTAAAAATAACTACCGTATTTGTTTTTTAGAATGCCTTTAATTTTAAAAGCTAAAGACTCCCTGTTTTTTAATTTAGGCTATTCTTAGTAAAAGCACGGAACAACCGCAAAAGACCATGAATGAAAAAAGACATTTTACCCGAGTTCAGTTTGATGCCAGCGCTGTCATAAAAACGGCAGAGGGCATTTGGGATACCAAAGTTATTGATTTATCTTTAAAAGGGGCTTTGATCGAAAAGCCTGATACCGCGTTTGTAAACAATGAACCCATTGAGCTGAAGCTGACACTTTCAGACAGCCGCACTGAAATTATTATGCAGGGTCGCATTGCTCACACCAGCAACAATCACATTGGAATGGTGTGCGAGCATATTGATGTAGACAGTATTTCTCATTTACGGCGTATTGTAGAACTTAACACCGGACAGCAGGAACTGCTGGAAAGGGAACTGGAAGCTTTCACTATTTTTACAGATCGTGACAGCTTTCACGAACTCGACGAGCAATAAACCACGTCCAAAGACGTATTAAATAGCTTCCAACGCCTGTTCCAGGCGCTCTACCCCGATAACGGTCATACCATCAATGGCAGGTTTCGGTGCATTGGATTTTGGCACATTCGACATAGGTACAATAGCCTTGGTAAAACCGTGCTTGGCGGCTTCTTTTAAACGCTCCTGACCATTTGGCACCGGGCGGATTTCACCCGACAGCCCCACTTCACCAAAAGCAATCACCCGATTTTCCATGCAGCGGTTACGCAGGCTGGAAACCACCGCAATTAACACCGCCAGATCAGAGCCGGTTTCCAATACTTTTACACCGCCCACCACATTGGTAAATACGTCCATCCCCATGGTAGACACTCCGCCGTGGCGACTCAAAACGGCCAACAACATAGCCAGGCGGTTTTGATCCAGACCCACGGCAACCCTGCGCGGATTACCTAGCTGGCTGTCGTCAACCAGTGCCTGCACTTCCACCAGCAAGGGCCGGGTGCCATCGCGGGTGACCATGACCACACTGCCCGGCACGTCGCCTTCATGACGCGACAGAAAAATGGCTGAAGGATTGGAGACCTCGCGCAGGCCACGGTCGGTCATGGCGAACACGCCCAGTTCGTTCACCGCACCGAAACGGTTTTTTACTGCGCGAACCACGCGGAAACGGCTATCCTGCTCGCCTTCAAAATAGAGCACCGTGTCCACCATATGTTCCAGCACCCGTGGCCCGGCGATGGAGCCTTCTTTGGTGACATGGCCCACCAAAAACAGCGCTGTGCCCGACTGTTTGGCAAAGCGCACCAGTGCCGCCGCACACTCTCGCACCTGCGACACGCCCCCCGGTGCCGATGTCAGCCCTTCGGAATAAATGGTTTGAATGGAATCCACCACCATGACTTTCGGCTGCTCTTTGTTGGCGGTTGCCAGAATATTCTCGATGGATGTTTCCGACATCAGCCGCAATTCGTCCTGGGGAAGCTCCAGGCGGTGGGCGCGTAGTGCCACCTGCTGTAAGGACTCTTCGCCGGTGACATATAAACAGGGGAATTTCTGGCTTAGATAGGTTAGCGTCTGCAATAAAATAGTGGATTTGCCAATACCGGGATCACCACCAATCAGCACCACCGACCCTTCCACCAGGCCACCGCCCAGCACCCGGTCAAGCTCGGTCAGGCCAGTGGCCACCCGTGGTTCTTCACTCACCGATACCTCCGCCATGGTGGTGACTTTCTTGGCTTCGCCAGCATAACCGGCGCGTCCACCACGGGATGAGGCCATGCCCGCATCAGGCTTGAATTCAACCAGGGTATTCCAGGCGCCGCAGTCATTGCACTGCCCGGCCCACTTGCGGGATTCAGCACCGCAATCGGAACACACAAACACGGTTTTTGCTTTCGCCATTTTTTATTCCCGGATTAGTTTTTGTTATGTTAGTTTTTGTTATGGAAGTGGCTACCCCGTGCCGATGGCTCGCATACACACTAGCGCGGCAAAAATATAAGCGGGAAGCATTAACACCAGACTGAACAAGACTGAATTCGCGTCCATTTCGGGGCGCTCCTGCTCTGGCAGATCAAACATTTCCGGAAGTTTATCTTTCAACAGGCGCAGGGAATACAGATCCCAGCCAATAATATACGCGAACAACAACAGCGTACCCGTCCCGGAAAACGGCACCAGTTCCGGCATCCAATAACTGATGACAAACCCAATACTTAATAATGCCGATACCAGGCCACCAACCGGGTGTAGATAATCCTGCTGCATCCGACGCAACACCAGCGCTCCAAAGGGCAGGGAAATCACCATAAAGGCCACATAAATAGATACCCACCAAGGCATAATGTTACTTCCTTAAATGCCGTAAGTTATTGCATTAACGATAAATGTGCTAACGATAAATACGCTTAACGCGCCCCGTAACCTGACAAAGCAGCTCATAATTGATGGTGCCTGCGGCCTGGGCAACGTCCTCTACCGGCAAGCCATTACCCCAGATAATCACCGGCTCCCCCAGCCCAATGGCGCCTGCTGGTAGCTTCAACGGGGACAAATCCACCGCAATCATATCCATGGATACCCGGCCCACCAAAGGACAGCGCACACCACGAATCAGCACCGGCGTTTGTGCCGCCACATGGCGCGGATAGCCATCGCCATAACCAATGCCCACAATAGCCACCGGGGTATCCCTGTCGGCAATCCAGGCGGCACCATAACCCACGGCGTCCCCCGCTTTCACCAATCGGGTGGCCAGCACCGTGCTGCTTAACTGCATCACCGGCTTTAACCCCAAAGATTCAGCCGTTACCCCTTGCAGCGGTGAACCGCCATAAAGCGCCAGGCCGGGCCGAACCCATTGAAAATGGGTACCTGTCTGAGAAAAAGTGCCGGCAGAATTTGCCAGGCTTTTGCCGGCACCAGCAGGCACGGCGGCGACCGTTTCAATCGTTGTATTGAATTTAGCTAACTGGTTGGCAGAAAACGGGCTGTTCGGCTCATCGGCACAGGCCAGGTGACTCATTAAAATCACATCGGAAACACTGTCGAGGCTCTTCAGCGCCCGGTAAAACTCCGGCAGCTGAGTCGGGTGAATACCCAGGCGGTGCATTCCGGTATCAAACTTCAGCCAGACTCTAACCGGCCTGGGCAGGGATGTTGCCTGAAAGAAACGCAACTGTTCAACGGTATGAACCACTACATCCAGCCCCTGATTGGCCGCTTCAGCCAGATCACCGGCACTGGTAACGCCTTCGAGCAATACCACTGGCTGCTGAATACCGGCATCGCGCAACTGAATGGCCTCGTCGATAATGGCCACACCAAAACCATCACTGCCTGAACCTGATAAAGCCGCTGCCACCCGCTCAATACCATGGCCATAGGCATCGGCTTTTACCACCGACAGAACATTACTGTCACCCACCCGCTGACGAATAACACCAAAGTTATGCTGTAGCGCAGCCAGATCAACAACCGCATAGGTGCCTCGCGCCATTAGTAACCACCACCGTAATCATGGGCCAGGTCTTCAAAGCGGGTATATTTACCCTGAAAAGCCAACCTTAAACTGCCAATAGGGCCATTACGCTGTTTGCCAATGATAATTTCAGCAATACCCTTGTCGTCGCTATCTTCGTTATAAACCTCATCGCGGTAAATAAACATAATCACATCGGCATCCTGCTCAATGGCTCCGGATTCGCGCAGATCCGACATCACCGGGCGCTTGTTGGGCCGTTGTTCCAGGCTACGGTTGAGCTGGGAAAGCGCCACCACCGGGCAGCCCATTTCTTTTGCCAGCCCCTTTAGCGAGCGGGAGATTTCCGAGATCTCTTCCACCCGGCTGGCAGCACCGGGCACCTGCATTAATTGCAGGTAGTCCACCATAATAATGCCGATTTCACCCACATCGCGGGCAATACGGCGGGCACGGGCGCGCACCTCCACCGGGCTAAGCCCGCCCTGATCATCAATAAACAGTTTTTGTTCGGCCAGCATACTGATCGCCGAATTAAAACGTGGCCAGTCTTCCTCTTCCAGCTTGCCGGAACGAATGCGGGTTTGATCAATCCGCCCCAGGGAGGACAGCATCCGCATCACAATGGATTCTGATGGCATTTCCATCGAGAATACCAGCGCTGATTTGCCGGTACGGATAATGGCATTTTCAATCAGGTTCATGGCAAAGGTGGTTTTACCCATGGAAGGACGCGCTGCCACGATAACCAGGTCGGATGGCTGTAACCCCGAAGTCTTTTCATCCAGATCGGCAAAGCCCGTGGTCAAGCCGGTCATGGCATTGTCGCTGGAAAACAGCTCATCAATCTTATCCACGGTGGATTTCAAAATGGTTTTGATACCCTCAGGGCCCCCTTTTTTGGCCCCCTGCTCTGCAATGGCAAATACCTTGCGCTCGGCTTCATCGAGCAGTTCATTGGTAGAGCGGCCTTGTGGATCAAAGGCGTTTTCTGCCACTTCGTTGGACACCTGAATCATTTGCCGCAGCACCGAGCGATCACGCACAATTTCCGCATAGGCTTTGATATTGGAAGCACTGGGGGTGTTTTTTGCCAGTTGCGCCAGGTAGATCATGCCGCCTGCCTGATCAAGCACACCGGAATTTTCCAGCACTTCGCTTAAGGTAATTACATCAAAAGGCTTGCCTTGCTCGGCCAACTGGAACATGGCGCTATAGATCAAACGATGGTCGCGGCGATAAAAATCCACATCGCTGACGATTTCGGAAACATCATCAAAGCCATTGTTATCCAGCATCAGACCACCCAGTACCGCCTGTTCCGCTTCCAGCGAATTAGGCGGCACTTTTATCCGGGAGGTTTCTAAATCGGCTGTTGGGTCATTTTCGGGATAGCTTTCGGACATGGTATTTAATCAATCGGGTTAATGCCTGGTTGAGCAGTGCAACTTACAACGTACCGGCAGGCAAATACAGGTTTTTTTTCGACTTTCAATTAGCCAATAAAAAAGCCAACATCGTTAAAGAATGTTGGCTTTTTTCGGCTGGGGCCAGCAATTTACAGGCCCTGTCACTTTTGCTGTAACTTATTCAGGAACAACAGAAATGGTAACTTCGCCTGCTACATCGGTGTGAACCTGAATAACAATTTCAAATTCACCCGTGTTACGAATAACACCGGTGGGCATTTGAACTTCAGATTTCTTCACTTCAACACCGGCATCAGTGATCGCATCGGCGATATCACGAGTACCGATTGAACCGAACAACTTGCCTTCGTCACCAGCTTTCGCTGTGATGGTGATGCTGCCAAGCTCCTGAATCGACGCCAAACGAGCCTGTGCAGCTGCCAGCGATTCTGCTGCTTTCGCTTCCAGCTCGGCACGACGGGATTCAAAGTGCTCAACATTAGCTTTGGTGGCAGGAACAGCCTTACCTTGAGGGATAAGGAAGTTACGGCCATAACCGGCTTTAACATTAACCTGATCGCCCAATGCACCCAGATTACGGATTTTTTCTAACAAAATAACTTGCATGATCTTTACCTCTATTAACCTGTCTGATAACCGGCTTATTGGTGCTGGTCAGTGTAAGGTAACAAGGCAGCAGCACGAGCGCGTTTAACAGCGCGAGCCAGTTGGCGCTGGTATTTAGCGCTGGTACCAGTAATACGGCTTGGTACGATCTTGCCTGTTTCAGTGATGTAATTTTTTAACGTGTCCAGATCTTTGTAATCAATCTCTTGAACACCTTCCGCAGTAAAGCGGCAGAATTTTCTACGACGATAAAAACGTGCCATGGTGTTTTCCTATTTAAGCTATATTCTTTCAATCAGTTGCATCATAGATGCTTAAGCTTTGCGAAGCTGCTGTGCGTGCAATATCAGCCGGGTACCCGTGTTATCTTTATAGCTGGACCGATCCAGAAAGCCTTGAACTTCAACCCGGTCATTCACTGCCAGGGGTTGCGCTCTGGCTACTCTTTCTCCACGAATTTCCACCAGAATCCGGCAGAATACTTCTCGCGGCTGGCCAGCTTCTTCCTGGCGGGAGCGGTGCTGCAACATAAATCGTTGATGAGCTACTCCGCCGGGACTGGTGCGTTGTGATTCAACTTCAATCACAACACCACTGATAATCGCCTGGTTTGTCTCCACGCCAGCGACGGGCGCTTATTCTGAGCTTTCTTCTTGTGCAGCTGCATCTTCTTTCGCCGCTGCATCTTCTTTAGCAACCGCTTTGGCTGCTTCTAATTCGCCATCAGAAGCGGAACGGCGAGGTGCCTGTTCTTTTTCTTCACCGCGAGCCAGTTGTGACTCTTCAGTGATGGCATTATCACGACGGATAACCAGATTACGAAGCACAGCATCGTTGAATTTGAAAGAGTTTGCCAGCTCATCAAGCACTTCCTGTGAACATTCAATATTCATCAGGATATAGTGTGCCTTGTGAATTTTATTGATAGGGTAAGCCAGTTGACGGCGGCCCCAGTCTTCAAAACGGTGAATGACACCGCCAGCATCGGTGATTGAACTTTTATAGCGCTCAACCATGGCAGGTACTTGCTCGCTTTGATCTGGGTGTACCAGAAAAACGATCTCGTAATGTCTCATTATAGCTCCTTACGGATATAAGCCTTCCAACACGCGGTAAGGCAAGGAGTGAGTGAAAGCCTGTTGAATTTCTACGAGGCGAAATTCACAAGCAATGGTTCTGTACAAAACAGCTTTTTGACGCTGCCCAAAGGAAGCAGTCAAAAAGAGGCGGGATTTTACGCCAGAACAGGGGCTATAGCAACCGTTTTTCAATCGCCACCACTGCCCTTAACAGTAAGCAAGCACTAACTTCGTTGGCGATACGCTTCAAACAGGCAAACACCGGTGGCCACCGACACATTCAGGCTGTCAACGCTGCCCTGCATGGGGATATACAGCAGCTGATCGCATTTGTCTTTAGTCAGGCGGCGCAGGCCCTTGCCTTCGGCCCCCATCACCATCGCTAAATGGCCTGTTAAATCAGCGTCATAAAGGCTCTTGGCGGTTTCATCAATGGCACTGCCCGCTACCCAGATCCCCATTTGCTTGAGTTCATCCAGGGTTCGCGCCAGATTGGTGACCTGAAAAAACGGCACGACTTCAGCCGCGCCCACCGCCACACGGCGTACCACCGGGGTCAGCCCTGCGGCTTTATCCCTGGTGGTAATCACGCCCGCCGCGCCCACCGCATCGGCTGTGCGAATACAGGCACCCAGGTTATGGGGGTCTGTCACCGAATCCAGCACCAGCAACAACAGCGGCTCGCGGGCACGTTCTACCAGTTCATATAGCTGTTGCTCTGTTTGTGGCTGCGCCAGGCGGCATTTAGCCACCACGCCTTGATGATTACCGTCTTTAGCCAGCTCATCGAGGGTTTGTCTGGTCGATAAGCGGCTGGGAATGCCGTGGGGTTCGGCCAGCGCCTGAATATTCTGAATGCGTTGATCTTCTCGGCCCTGCTGAAAACAAAGCTCCAGAATCCTTTCCGGGTGACGCTCCAGAATGGCTGCCACTGTATGCAAGCCAAAAACCCAATCAGGCTTTGCCATCGTTAATAAATCCTCTGATTGATGATGCTAACGCAGCGCTCTGCGGAAATTTAGGAGCGCCAGCGAGTAAATTTTCCGTAGCAGCGCTTTGTTAGCTCTTGGTCATACTTTCGATGCTTCGAACCAGAGCATCTATAGAGTTTCTTTTATGTGGGTTCAATGAATCCGCTGGGTATTGTTTTACACGCTCAGCAACACAAAACTTTACCCTCGACTCAACACCATTATTCCAGGGCTTTCCTTGACTAAGAAAAGCTTGTCGAACCCTATCACTCCATTTGGCCTTTCCTCGAAACTCTCGGCAAGAAAGATCTACACCGAATTCATTAAGCACTGCCTCTCTATACAACTCAAGGTTAAAACAATCTTCAAGCTCCGCATTTGGAGAGCCATTGCAAGTAACTAAGGTCGTTGATTTTATGGATAAAAGATCATCGTTTTCGGCAGCCTCATAAGCACTTCTCCCTGCATCATCATTATCAAGAAAGCAATGATATACGCACAGAGAGTTCTTTAAGGAGGTCAATTTATAAGGTAGATTTCCTGCGCCTCCAATCTGTTCAATAATCAACATGTGACTGTCAATTAACTTTTTCAACGATTCACTTAGATGCCTTAACAAGGCTCGAAGGGCTATGACGTCATCGTCACCTTCTACCACAAGCACATAACTTGCATTAGTAAGATTGTCTGATGCCTTAATTCCCAAAAGGTCTCTTATTTGTTGAGTATTCTTTGCAGGTCGCGCTTTACCACTGTCTACTATAATGTTTGATTTAATATCTTTTCTATCAACGAAAAGGGGATTGTGAGTCGTTAAAATAACTTGATTCTCTTCACCTAACGACTGAATAACTTCGTTTAGCTGGTGTATTGCCGCTGGGTGTAGATGGGATTCTGGTTCTTCAATGGCTACAATTGATGCCCCATCTCTTCTAGCCCTATCCTTGAGTAGCCCAAGAGCAGCTAGACTCTTAACCCCGTCGCCTTTAAATGATAAATTCGTTGCTGTTCCATCATCTACAATAATGTCAAAATCCCTTCTTAACGATGATCTCCTAGTGTTTTCAGGTATCTCTATGCTTACACCTTTAATGCCGGGGAGAAATTCAGAGAGTGGCTCTTTAATTCTTTCGCTGAGACTATCCAAAATTGGTTGCTGTAAATTTTTTATTGTTTGTAGTGCTTCAATATATGCAGGTTGATCTTCGAGAAACCGTAACCGCTGAGCTAACATTCGGCTAACAACCTGCATTGCTTCTTGGTCTGTTCTAACAGCAGGGATGTAATTGAATACAATCTTCCTAGCAATGAAATCTGCAATACGGCCTGATTTTGCATTTAAGGTTTTCGAGCCTTTTCCTTTTTTTGATACCTCTATATCAGGAACACTATTCTTCCCAATTTTTATTACTATTGGTAGTGTCCCATTCAAGCTAGACTTTATATTTTCTTTAAACTCTTCAATTTCGTTTTCATCTAACAAAAACTCTAAACGTATTATAGTCTGAGTACCTGACTTTCTATTTTGAAAGCTAATCGGGAAGTCCCGCTCCCAAAAGTACAAATGTTCATCACGCCGCCCCCCTCTAGCCATTGCTCTCCCATGCCTAGCTTCCATTGCATGCCTTTGAAGAGATGTCATACCAACATCCAAAGCCTTTAGTAGATTAGATTTCCCTTCATTATTTCGGCCTATCAAAATTGTGGTATTTGATACCTCCACTTTATGGGCCGTTGTAATGCTTCGATAATTTGTTACTGAGAAATTTACTAGTTCCATTAATATCTACTTTTATGGTTTATTCCACTTTAGGTAGCTAACAGCCTGTTAAAAGGCTACCGGACGACTACTTGCGCCTGGATTTTTTACCGCCCTTTTTTGCTTTACTCTTGCCGGCCTTAGTCTTGCCAGCCTTGTTTTTCCCGGAGTGTTTTTTTCCGGCTGCGCCCTTACTCTCTTTTTTGGCACCGCCGCGCTTGCCCGGTTTGGAGTCTTTGCGTTTTTTGGTTTTACGCACATCTTTTAATTCGTTTTTGCTCCAACGCTGACGGCGGCCACCTTCCACCAGATCAAAATCAATTTTCCGATCTTCAAGATCTACCTTTGCAACACGAACGATCACCTGATCACCCAGGGCGAATAAAATACCGGTACGCTCACCTTTAAGGCGGTGGCGAACATCATCAAAGTGATAGTAATCGCTGTTTAAGGCGCTGACATGAATTAACCCTTCCACGTAAACGCTGTTTAATTCGACAAACAATCCGAAGTTGGTAACACCGGTAATAGTACCTGCAAATTCCTCGCCCACTTTATCCTGCATGTATTCGCACTTCAGCCAACCCACCACATCCCAGGTGGCTTCATCGGCACGGCGCTCTGTCATCGAACACTGCTCACCCAGGGCAAGCATGGCAGCGGCATCGTAGGGCAACCATTTTGCCTTGGACAGACGTTTCGCACCCGGCACCCGTTTAACATTGGTGGATTCGTTGCGCGAACGGATCAAATAGCGAATGGCACGATGCACCAGTAAATCCGGGTAACGGCGAATGGGCGATGTAAAGTGAGCATAGGCGGTATAGGCTAAGCCAAAATGCCCCTTATTTTCTGGCGTGTAAACCGCCTGATTCATGGAACGCAATAATACGGTTTGAATTAATTCCGCATCCGGCCGCCCTTCAATCTGTTGCATTACCTGCTGATAATCCGCTGGTTTAGGATTACCTTTTCGCTGGAACTCAATACCCAGTTCCGCCAGAAAAATCCGCAGCCGTTCCAGTTTTTGTTCTTTCGGGCCTTCATGCACCCGATATAACGCAGGCAGTTTATTTTTTTGCAGCAAGCGGGCAGCTGCCACATTCGCACACAGCATGCATTCTTCAATCATGCGATGGGCATCGTTGCGAACTGTCGGCACAATCTGTTCAATCTTGCGATCCTCACCAAACAAAATCCGCGTTTCGGTGGTTTCAAAATCAATCGCACCGCGTTTTTGCCGCTGGGATTTCAGCGCCAGATAAAGATCGTATAAATCATATAAATGCGGTACCACCGCAGCGTGTTCCTGCAAGGTAGCCAGAGCAATATCACTTTCCGGCTCGTCGATAATCGCACCCACTTTGGTATAAGTAAGGCGTGCATGGGAACGGATCACCGCTTCGTAAAACTGATAGCGTGATACTTTACCGGCAGCACTCACCGACATTTCACACACCATGGCCAAACGATCAACATCAGGGTTTAAAGAACACAAACCGTTAGACAGGGTTTCCGGCAACATGGGCACCACAAACTCGGGGAAATAAACCGAGTTACCGCGAATCTGGGCTTCCTGATCCAGGGCATCATCGGGGTGTACATAATGGGACACATCAGCAATCGCCACCAGTAACCGCCAGCCGCCGGATTTTTTTCGCTCGGCATACACCGCATCATCAAAGTCTTTGGCGTCTTCACCGTCGATTGTCACTAAAGGCGTATCGCGCAAATCAATACGCCTGGTTTTATCGTCTTCCTTAACGGCATCACCAAACTGCTGTGCCTGCTGCAACACTGCTTGCGGCCATTCATGGGGAATATCATGGGTACGAATCGCCACATCAATTTCCATACCCGGTGCCATATGATCACCGAGCACTTCCACCACAGCACCTTTCGCCTGGGAGCGATAGGTAGGGTATTCAATAATATCCACCACCACAAACTGACCATGACGGGCATCACCGGATTGGTCGGCAGGAATTAAAATATCCTGGCTGATGCGTTTGTTTTCCGGGGCAACAAATCCAATACCGCTTTCTTTAAAATAACGCCCCACCAGTTGTTGTGTTTTGCGCTCCAGCACTTCAACAACGGTGGCCTCTTTTCTGCCCCGGTGATCGACTCCCGATTGACGGGCCAGCACCCGATCCCCATCAAAACCTGAACGCATTTGTCGCGGGCCAAGAAAAAAATCTTCTCCGCCATTATCGGGTTTCAAAAAACCAAAACCATCACGATGACCAATAATAACGCCGGTGATTAAATCCATTTTATCAACCACACCATAGGCATCACGACGATTACGCATTAACTGGCCATCTCGCTCCATGGCTCGCAGGCGTCGGCGGATGGCTTCAATGGCATCGGGTTCCACCACACCGAATTCTGCACAAATCTGCCGATGCGTCATTGGCAGGCCGCGATCTTCAAGCAGCTCGGCGATAAATTCGCGGCTGGGAACCGGATTATCGTATTTCTCGGCTTCTGTTTTTGCGTTGGGGTCGTGCCTGGGAGACCACTTTGCCATGGGGTTGTTATCCTTGGGGCTGATTTTTGTTTGCTGATGATACCAACAATCGAACAACATTGCCTTGCCCCTTGTTCCAGATCAATTTTCGCCAGCCGTAGCTGTGTAACAGTGGTGCCGAGAGAGTCGTTAAATTGAGGCGTTACCATGCTGGCAAACAGCGAAATAAAAAAAGCAAAAAAAGTGACTTTGGATGGTAATGAGGCGGTGGCCTATATTGCCCATAGAACCAACGAAGTGATTGCCATTTATCCGATCACCCCCGCATCCCCTATGGGCGAGTACAGCGATGCGTGGACTGCCCAGAATCGGAAAAATATTTTTGGCAGTATTCCCCAGATTATTGAAATGCAAAGCGAGGCAGGCGCAGCCGGTGCTATTCATGGAGCATTGCAGGCAGGATCGTTAGCCACCACCTTTACTGCATCTCAGGGTTTGCTGCTGATGCTGCCGAATATGTACAAAATTGCCGGGGAACTGACACCCACGGTATTTCATATTGCCGCCCGTTCGTTAGCGGCCCAGGCGCTTTCCATTTTTGGTGATCACAGTGATGTGATGTCGGCACGGGGCACCGGGTTTGCATTGCTGGCATCCAACTCTGTTCAGGAGGCTCACGATTTTGCGCTGATCAGCCAGGCCGCTACCCTGACAACACGTGTTCCCATCCTGCATTTTTTCGATGGTTTCAGAACCTCCCACGAAGTTACCAAAATTTCCCTGATCAGCGACGCTACCATTGATGCGCTGATCGATAAAAACGCCATTGCCGAACATCGGCGGCGGGCATTAACACCGGATCACCCGGTACTTCGCGGCACGTCACAAAACCCGGATGTTTATTTCCAGGCCAGGGAAACCGTTAACCCCTACTACGATGCGTTTCCGGAAAAACTGCAACAGCAGATGAATGAATTTGCCCGGCTCACCGGCAGGCAATATCAGCTGTTTGATTACCATGGCGCAGAAGATGCAGAACGGGTGATTATTTTAATGGGCTCCGGGGCAGAAACAGCCGACGAAACCGTCAGTCAGTTAGTGCAACAGGGGGAAAAGGTCGGCGTGTTAAAAGTGCGCTTATTCCGCCCGTTTTCAGCAAAACATTTTCTGGATGCCTTGCCACCAACCACGCGCTCCATTGCGGTATTGGATCGCACCAAAGAGCCCGGTGCCGATGGCGAACCCTTACTGAAAGATATTACCCACGCGCTATTTACAGCCTACAACCAGGATACCCTGCCGTTCAATCAGCTGCCTAAAGTGGTCGGCGGGCGCTTTGGGTTATCGTCGAAAGAGTTTACGCCCGGAATGGTATGTGCGGTATTAAATAACCTGCAACAAGCCACGCCAAAAAACCAGTTCACGGTTGGCATTTATGATGATCTGACCCACACCAGCCTGCCCTGGGATGACGCAACCGCACCCAACGCCAACGCAGAAACCATTGAATGTGTGTTCTATGGTTTAGGCTCTGATGGTACTGTCGGTGCCAACAAAAACAGTATTAAAATTATTGGCGAACAAACGGATTTATATGCTCAGGGTTATTTCGTTTATGACTCTAAAAAATCCGGTGCCATTACGGTTTCCCATTTGCGTTTTGGCAAGCAGCCGATTCATTCTACCTATTTAATTGGTGATAACGCTGCCCAGTATATCGGCTGCCATCAAACGGTGTTTCTTGAAAAATACGATATGCTGGCGAAAGCTGCGAACAACGCCGTGTTTGTGTTAAACACCACCGAGTCGAAGGCGACTGCCTGGGATAGCCTGACCACCCTGGCACAGCAACAGATTATCGACAAACAAATCGATTTTTATGTAATTGATGCCTATAAGGTGGCCCGACAAAACGGTATGGGGCGACGCATTAATACGGTGATGCAAACCTGTTTCTTTGCCATATCGGGTGTTTTACCCCAGGAAAAAGCGATTGCCGAAATCAAGGCATCGGTAGAAAAAACCTATGGCAAAAAAGGCAGCCATATTGTTCGCAAAAACAACCGGGCTATTGATAACACCCTGGCCGCACTTGAAAAGGTCGAGATACCCGCAGCTATCACAAGCAGCTCGGCCATTCTTGAATTGAACATTGATCAGGAATCCGATTTTGTTAAACAGGTGACTGCGGAAATTATTGCGGGTCGTGGTGATTTAATTCCGGTAAGCCAGCTTCCCGCCGATGGCACCTATCCCACGGGTACCGCGAAAATTGAAAAGCGCAATGTCGGTTTGGAAATTCCCGTTTGGGATGAAAATCTTTGTACCCACTGTGGCAAATGCGCTTTTGTTTGCCCGCACGGCGTGATTCGCAGCAAGGCATTTCCTGAACAGGCTGCCAACGATGCACCGGAAAGTTTTAAGCATGTGCAAATTCTGGGAAGAGACTATCCGAAAGGCACCCACATCAGTTATCAGGTAGCACCAGAGGATTGTACCGGCTGTTCACTTTGTGTCGATATTTGCCCGATTCGTGATAAAAGCAAGGCCAATTACAAAGCCCTTAATATGGCACCACAACCGCCCCTTCGTGAGCAGGAAAAACAGAACTGGGAATTCTTTTTATCGTTACCCGATGTGGATCGCCGCGATGTAAAAGCCAAAACCATGAAAGGTTCGATGCTGTTAGAGCCGCTGTTTGAATTTTCCGGTGCCTGTAATGGTTGTGGTGAAACCCCCTACCTTAAACTGGCCAGCCAGCTGTTTGGGGATCGCATGGTGGTTGCCAATGCCACTGGCTGTTCATCTATTTATGGGGGCAACTTACCCACCACCCCCTGGACAAAAAACAGCGAAGGCCGCGGTCCGGCGTGGAACAATTCTTTATTTGAAGATAACGCAGAATTTGGTTTGGGTATTCGCGCGGCCTATGACCAGCACCGCGTTATTGCAGAAAACTGCCTGAATGAGCTTAAAGAAGAACTGGGCAAAGAACAGGTGGAAGCCATTATAACGGCACCCCAAAACAGCGAAGCCGATATTTATGAACAACGCCAGCGCATTACCGAGCTGAAAGCAAAACTGACTGGTATGCAGCAGCCCCAGGCACAGTTGTTACTGTCGGTGGCTGATTACCTGTGCAAGAAAAGCGTGTGGATTGTTGGCGGCGATGGCTGGGCCTACGATATCGGCTTTGGTGGCCTCGACCACGTGTTAGCTTCGGGGCGCGATGTCAATATACTGGTCTTGGATACCGAAGTGTATTCCAACACCGGCGGCCAAACCTCGAAGGCGACACCACGGGGGGCAGTGGCGAAATTCTCTGCCAGCGGTAAGCCGGTCGCCAAGAAAGACCTGGCACGCATTGCCATGACTTACGAAAATGTGTATGTGGCCCATGTGGCCTATGGCGCTAAAGATGTGCAAACACTGCATACCTTTTTAGAAGCGGAAGCCTATCCCGGGCCATCGCTGATCATTGCCTATTCGCCCTGTATTGCCCATGGTGTCGATATGAGCAATAACCATCGCCAGCAAAACCTGGCGGTTAATTCCGGGCACTGGCCGCTATTCCGTTTCGACCCGCTTAAAGCCGAACGCGGCAAAAACCCATTAAAACTGGATTCAAAACCACCTTCCATTGACTACGCCGAGTTTGTTAAAAGTGAAACCCGGTTCAACATGCTGTGGAACACCCACCCCGATGAAGCGCAGCGATTATTGGATGAAGCCCGTAAGGAAGTACAAGAACGCTTTGAACGCTATCAACAATTAGCATCCCTGGATTGGGACAAGCACGGAGAAACAAAAGAGTGAATTTAACCACGACCTATTTAGGATTAACTTTAAAGAACCCGCTTGTTCCTTCTTCAAGCCCGCTGACCGGAAAATTTGACGAAGCTCGCCGCCTGGAAGACGCCGGTGCGGCTGCCATTGTGCTGCCATCCCTGTTTGAAGAAGCACTGCTGCATGAACAGGAAAACATGGAGCGGCTGTTTGAACATCAGAATATTGGCCACCTTGAGGCAGATAATTATTTGCCCACGGCACACCAGTTTTCGTCCACACTGGATCAATACCTTGAACGTATCGAGCAATACAAATCTTCCCTGGATATTCCGGTGATCGGCAGCCTGAACGGCACCACCCCATCGGGCTGGATTGACCATGCCAAAGATCTGGAAGAAGCCGGTGTTGATGCGCTGGAACTTAACCTGTACAGCATTAATGCCGACCAATCAGAAAGCAGCGACGATGTAGAAAGGCGTTACTTGCAGGTGGTTCACGATTTAAAGGATACGATTGATATTCCTTTTACCGTTAAGCTGTCGCCGCAGTTCAGTTCGCTGAGCCATTTTATTCATCGCCTGGAACAGGCCGGTGCATCGGGTGTTTCTTTATTTAATCGTTTTTATCAACCCGATATTAATCTGGACACACTGGATATTGAGCCACGCATTCAGTTGTCATCACCCTATGAATCGCTGCTGCGGGTTCGCTGGATTGCCTTACTGCGGGCCAATTTAGACATCACCATTGCAGCCACCGGCGGATTTCACAGCTATCAGGAAGTTGCCAAAGCGATATTGGCAGGGGCAGATGTGGTGCATCTTTGCAGTGTATTGCTGAACAACGGCGTACAGGAAATAGCAACACAATTACAGCAGCTGACTGAATGGCTGGAAGAAAAAGAATACGAATCTGTTGAACAATGCAAAGGCAGCCTCAGCTACCCACATGCGATTAACCCTTGTGCCTATGAACGGGTTAATTATCTGGAAATTCTCGACAGCCACACACCCATGCCGGGGGTTAAGATCTAACAATCCAACCAGGGGCCATATCAGGATATGGCCCCATGCGGTTTATTCGCAAGTGTGCAGTCTATTCGAAAGGATGCCGCAGAATCATGGTTTCTACGCGATCCGGGCCAGTAGACACAATATCAATGGGTGCACCCACCGCCTGTTCCAGTTTTTTAATATAAGCTTTGGCATTTTCAGGCAATACATCAAAGCTTTGTAAACCCACAGTGGATTCACTCCAGCCAGGTACGGTTTCATACACGGGCACCAGGCCATCATAATCAGCCGCATCCACCGGGAAACTATCTACTGAATTACCATTGCTATCCTGATAACCCACACAGATTTTCACAGTTTCCAAACCATCAAGCACATCCAGTTTGGTCAGGCACAACCCGGTTACTGAGTTAATCTGTACAGCGCGGCGCAGAGCAACGGCATCGAACCAGCCACAGCGACGGGCACGGCCAGTGGTGGTACCCACTTCATGGCCTTTCTCGGTCAGACGCTCGCCGATGTCATCAAACAATTCTGTTGGGAAAGGGCCGGAACCAACACGAGTAGTGTAAGCTTTGGTAATACCCATCACATAATCAAGGTACAACGGGCCAACCCCACTACCGGTGGCGGTACCGCCAGCACTGGTGTTTGAAGAGGTCACAAAAGGATAAGTACCATGGTCAATATCCAGCAGAGTGCCCTGGGCACCTTCAAATAATATGTTGTCGCCCGCTTCACGGTGTTGATGCAGTATTTCAGTAACATCGGCCACCATTGGTTTTAACTGCTCACACATTTCCAGAGTTTCAGCCAACATTTTCTGGTAATCCAGAGTGTCGGTTTTGTAATAATGCTCAAGGGCAAAATTATGATATTCCAGCACTTCACTGAGTTTGGTAGCGAAACGCTCCGGGTGAAAAATATCCCCCAGACGCAAACCACGGCGGGCGACTTTATCTTCATAGGCAGGCCCGATACCACGGCCTGTGGTGCCTATTTTCGCGTTGCCTCTGGCCACTTCCCGCGCCTGATCCAGCGCCACATGGTAAGGAAGAATCAGCGGACAGGCCGGGCTTAAGCGTAAGCGCTCACGCACCGGTACACCGCGTTTTTCCAGCATTTCTATTTCTTCAATAATCGCCTCCGGCGAAATAACAACACCATTACCAATCAAACACTTGACGTTGTCGCGCAAAATACCGGAAGGAATAAGGTGCAGCGCGGTTTTAACGCCATCAATCACCAGGGTATGGCCGGCATTATGCCCTCCCTGAAAACGTGCCACACACGCTGCGCGATCTGTTAACAAATCAACAATTTTACCTTTGCCTTCGTCACCCCATTGGGTACCAAGAATTACGACGCTCTTACCCATGTTCCTCTCACTTCGATCCAGCAATATTTAAATAGATTCTGTTTGCCATTGATTGTCTTTAAAAACCAGTTGCCCGGTGCAACCCATTTCGGCTGCCCCCTGGGTTTGCCCCGGTAAGGCCTGAATAACTTTGATACCGCTTGCCCGCAGGGCGGCAATGGCCTGATGTAACGATGCCCGAGCGGTTGCGGCGGTATCAGCCAGGTCGGTGGCAGCCGGAGCAAATACCAGTGCTGTTTTTTCAGGCACTGGCATAAATTTGATTAACTGCGCCAGATCCGCACTAAAACCGGTGGCGGGGCGCGCGCGACCAAACACTTTACCCACTTTATCGTAGCGACCACCACTGGCAATGGCCTGGCCTTTGCCGGGCACATAGGCACTGAATACCGCGCCGGTATGATAGTGATAACCACGCAGTTCCCCCAGATCAAAGTAAAGGGTAACGCCGGGAAAGTTTGCTGCCACATAATCGGCAATCGTTTCCAGATCAGCAATGGCAGCGGCGGCATCGGGCACCGATGCTAACACCTCTTTCGCCTGGGCAAGTACAGATAAATCCCCTGCCAGCGTGGTCAGCGCCAGAAAGCTTGCTCTTAATTGGCCATCACTGACATTATCGGCCACAAACGTCTGCAATTCCGGCACGGCTTTACGCTGGTAAATATCATATAGCGCCTGTTCCTGGGATTCACTTAACCCGGCAGCATTAGCCAATTTACGATAAATCACCACATGGCCAAGATCCAAATGCAAAGTATCAATATTGGCTTTTGCCAGGGTTTGCAGCATCAGCGATATGACCTCAATATCGGCCTCAATACCCTGATGGCCAAACAGCTCTACACCAATCTGCACCAGGCTGCGGGAATCCATTAAAGAGGCAGACCGGGTATGCAGCACTTCGCCGGTATAACACAGGCGAGTCGGGCCTTGTTGATTTAAGGTATGGGCATCAATTCGGGCTACCTGCGGAGTCATATCCGCACGAATGCCCATGGTTCGCCCCGTTAACTGATCGGTAAGTATGAAGGTTTGTAAGGAAAGATCATTGCCCACGCCGGTGAGCAACGACTCTAAATATTCAACTAATGGCGGGAATACTTGATCGTATCCCCAGCTTGCGTATAGATCCAGCAAATCTCTACGCAACGATTCAAGCTTTGCTGCCTGCTGTGGAAGCAGCTCTTCAATGCCCTCAGGCAATAGCCAACGCTCGGCTGTTGACATGGTTCACGCCTTATCCAACTCGGATATTCAAGAAAAGTCAGCCTGTTACGGCCCACTATATGTAAACACTAAACACACAAAACACAAAAAAACCGGGCACAAACCCGGCTTGCAGAATATTAACATGATTTTTCAGTGGGTAGGAAAAAAAAGGGGGGCTAACCCCCCCAGCTTAACTAATTGCAGACCGCCCGGATTTCCTTCAATACAGGTGTTGGGCCTTTCACTGGCTCTACCAGCTTAACATCTACAAGAGTACCCTTATAAAACTGCTTCACCCGCTTGCCTTCGCAGGAGATCAGCTTGGTTTCAGCTGTTTTAATCATGGTTTTCCCATTAATCTTAACAATATTTCCGTTAACCACCGAATAAGGCCCGGTTCGAGACAAATCCAGCCCTGACAATCCAGATGCTGATGCAACCGAAGTAAATGCTGCCCATACAAACAGTGCTTTAAAATAGGTTTTCATTGTTGACTCCTTACTTCAGTTGTCGCCAGGATTGGCGGCCTTGCTTGCTATAACTAAGGTTATCTAATTCAGGGGTATTGCCTCCTGAACCGGTAGATACTTTTTTCACCAGAAAGTCACCGTTATCCGCCTGATAATGCACTAACGCAGGCGTTGAAAGTTTTTGACCAAAACGGTCACCGGAAATATAAACATTCTCACCATTAACCTCGACATAATCTTCTGCATCAATCACACCATCGTTATTAACATCCAGTTTGGGTGCATTAACGAAGCGAGAACCGGACTCTGGCTGAACTTCAAGAACCCAGCTGGAACCACCGAAATTACAGGGGTTTATATCCGGAGTAAAAGTAACAAATAGTACAGCATCGTTCACAATCACTGGCTTCGATATCACCCTCTCACCAGCCCCATGAGATGCACCCGGGGATTTTAACTCGATGTACCAACCTTGCGTGCTGCTGGAAATATCAACTGAGTTATCTGAAATAACACGGATATCATCATCCAACCGCGCAGTGGTGCCCCGATCATCTTCAAAAATAATTTCCTGCTCAACCAGCTCATCACGCTTAACCGTATCCCCACACAACCCTGTAACGGCATTTTTACCACAGTCGAAAATACCGTATAAGGCTTCAGTTCGCGGACTATTATTCACAATGGCATCTTGATCTTCAAAGTATTTACCCGTACCAAATATAACCATTACGCCCTTATCATGCACCGCAATCGTTGGCTTGGTTGTAATAGGTTGTCTGGTATTGGAATTACAACTATCGCCATCACACGCTTGAAACAGCGGAGCTGGAGAGCCTGAAGATTTTATAGCCACATCCCAATCGTTTGGATTCGCTGAAGAGAAATCAAACTTCCACAGATTACCGTGTAAATCGCCGGCATAAGCCACATCCAAAACACGATCCGTATCTAAATCAACTGCCAGCGGTGTCGCCAGCCCATTGGGGTTTGAGGGATCACCAACACCTGTATTAATGACTTTAATAATATTGCCATCGCTCAGCTTTACTACCAACAGCGCAGCCTTGTGTTCAGTGCTGTTATAGCCATTACCCACCAATGCAACCCATTCTCCATTTTTAGTCCGTGCAATCTGGGGGGATCCCAGCATATAGCCCATATGTTTTAAATCAGCATAGCCACTATCAGCCTGAATTTCCCACAGAATATCGCCCGCACCAACGCTACCGGGGTCGGTCACATCAATGGCAAACAACGCCCGCCCTCCGGCACCCAGGGAACTGACAAGCACCGTGGCCCAGTTATTATTAATGTAGGCATCTGCCACATGCGGCGAAGCATCTACATAATACTGATGGGTATAACTTGAACTGGTTAAAGCACTCAGCCGTGGATAGACAGCATTTGGAATAAAAGCAAATGTTTCTTTACCCGTTTCTGCATCAAAGCCATGCAACATACCATCATTTGCACCGACATAAACCATAGGGTCTCGCCCTAAATAAGATCCACTGGAGCGAAACGCAATGTATTTTGTTTTTTCGGTGGCGCTTAAGGCAGCATTGGAATAACCATAACCATAATCCGACAACCCTACAAAAACGGGGTCTGAGTTAATGATATCACCCAGCAGATCAACACCATCTTTATCGTGAGTATCTTCACTTGTTCGATCTCTAAATGGAGCTGTTGCTGGCCCGATTACACTGCTATCACCTCTAAGAAAAGCAAGTCGATCTTCACCTAAACCATCAACAACACTATAAATATCACGGTTAAGGTACCCCTGCTGTGCAGATGATAAGTTATTCCATAAAAATTCAACCCCACCATCGCCCGGTTTATAAGTAAAAATATCACGATCACTGTGGGCAGGCAGCTTATCATCTGCATCCCATGCAGGATGATCCGTATCAATGCCTGTGTTTGCATCAAACTCAAATGCTAAAAACTGGCCCGACCAGTTATCGGGGGCAAATTTCGCTTGATAAATATAAGTATTGGTATCAAGGCGCGTAGTGTTGGCAACGGCAGAAGAAGATGAAGACTTGTCGCTGGAAATTGTATCCAGCACCGCCTTTAATTCCGCTGCAAACTGATCCGGGTTAGACGCGCTGAAAAAGCCACCACGGCTGTTAATAGAAGCATGCAACAGGTCATCAATTTTTGCCCGGTCAGCGTCAAAAGGATTAGGCCATGTTATGGGCGTATTATTTTTTACTGCGGTAAACGCATCATCAACATCCTGCTGCCCTGAGACACCCAAACCTACACCAAATGTAACCATATGCTGCCAATAAGCAGGATCACTGATTTCCTGAACGGCATCACCTTGTTTACGTACGCGGACTTTATTTTCCAGATCTGAACGCAAATCATTTTTCCAATAATACATGGCTACATCTGCCAGAGTATCGGCCACAGCATCACTAAAAGCACCAGAAAAAGCACTTGAAGCTATATATCCCTTATAGTCGGTGCCATCGGGTCTTTGAACATAATTCTCTGGATCCGGATTACTATGATCAGGCCCGGCAATACCATCATTATTTTCCTTGGCATCTGCTGTATCTGCGTCCATGCTATCACCTTCCAACCAATAACCATCGGTCATCAGAATACTGTAGCTTTTCCGACATTCAATATGATCGGTTGTATTATTAATTCCAGGCGACTGTCCCCAAGGGCCTTGGTTATCGGTACGCGTATAATATTGGCCAACCGCATCCAGAGCCCGCCTTAGCGGTGTACCTCTGCGCAGAACAGGCCTTTTATAAAGTATTTCATAAAAATTACCCCGATCAGCTCCCCGGAAGCTTCTGACACCATCAATAATCGTTCTGGTGGATCTACCATCTACTGAATGAGTCCCTTGATTCAGGGTAGCAAAACCCACTCGCAGATCTTCGCCCTGAGTTGCGAATGCAGCACCGATACCGGCACGAGCGGTAAGAATTCGCGATCGATAATAAGAAAACCAGTTGGCAAAGTTAGCTATTTCTTCATCCCTTGTGCGAACAATACCACTGGGGCTTGTAAAGGTCTGACTCGCCGGTGTGCTGCTGGTGATCTGCACTTTGGTATAACTGCTGATAGAGTTTTTATCCCCACCGTTATACAGGTAATATGTAATTGGCCAGAACGTATGTAATGCGCCATTGTCACAGTCAAGGACAGGCCAGACAGGCCACGCGGCAGAGTTGGTATGCTCGAACCAATGAGCCCTTAAAGCTTGTTGTGCAGTTAAATCCATACCACCAACAGAAGGATCTCCAGGATTATATAAAGCATTGGCAGGATCGGCATTATTCATCAGGGTACCATCGCTGTTTGACCAGGGCTTGTATTCGGTATCCGGATTATAAAAAATCTTATTAAACTGTGGGGAGCGCATCACCAGGTTGTAGGCGTTGTCATCATCAAAATCCGGTACAAGATAAAAAGGTGTACAATTTCCACCATCGTCCCATGCATAAGAACCTGTGCCATACACCTGGATAGGCTGTGGAAACAGATAGGAGAAACTATGCGCGCCACCCTTGGCCTCCCCTGGCATATACTCCCAATGCATGGAGCCCGAATCGTCCAGAATAAACATAATGTTCGGATCGGCTTGAATACCCATATAAAGCGGCTCATCGGCAATATTCAGGTCGGCTACAGCATTAGGCGAACATAACACACCGGCTGTAAGTGCAAATGAGAGCACTGAAGACTTATAGGATCTTGATGAAATTTTCATAACTGACAACCTCTCACCATTAGTTACAATCGTAGGTGTATTGAATTGTTTGAATAACTGAATCAGCTTTAGTTGAGGTACCGAACCCCTGTGCCACTATTCTGTAGGGCACGGCATACTTCGGTGCAATTTCCAAATCCAGCTGTTCATGCTTGTTATAAGAAAAGGGCTGCATCCGCTCTATCATATATCGAGGGTTTTGCGCCACATGACTAAATGTCTCGGTGATCCATGCATTATCACCATCAGCCAGCTTCGCGGCAAACTCCCAGTCAGGCGCTGGATTGCCATGGTTGGTTACAGCACTGTACCAGCCATTGGTAGAACCACTGGTAGACTGAGTCGAAGACGGCTCACAGGCACCAAAGTTTGCTTCAGCGACACGAACCATGGCTTCCGCAGCTTGCAGCGATACGCTGCTATCCAATTCATTTGCCGCCATACGCTCTTGAAGAATGACATCTCGATTTGATGACACACCCACAAACGTCAAAACCGTCAACAATATCAAAGCCAGAACCAGCACAGCCCCTTTTTGCTTTGTCATGGCGGCTGGCATACAACTGCTAGAATACATTATTTAACTCTCCCAATTTAACTCTCCCAGGTTATTGTGCCCGGTTTCGTATGGTGGTAGTTGCGGTTACCGCTCGATATAATCGCCTGTCCGGCGCTGTATAAGTCTGCCCGTTAAAAGGTAACGACATACCCGTGGTTCCGTTAACGATATTGTCATTATCACTGGCAACCAAAAGATTAATTTGGGTGCTGATTACTCGCGCCCAATCAACGACATTATCAGCGGTGCGATAAATATCCACTTCAAAATCCGGCGTGGAATCAGTATCTTCACCATAGGAAATTTGCATATCCACCACATTTTCAGCAACAACAGCAGCCGGGGAATTATTTATTTTTCGAAAAAGTGCTGGCCTCGTGCTACTAGCGGGAGTGGCAACGTAGTAAATATTCGTTTCCATCTTAACGACATCACCCTCTCCCTGATTGATCGTATAAAATAAAGAGTT
>PDWJ01001553.1_pt1 | contig 41337 bp, 35 predicted proteins | sample 1430881 | NCBI WGS metagenome assembly PDWJ01 (sample SAMN01162460, study PRJNA174530) | Oral metagenome, whole genome shotgun sequencing project. | biome: Marine environment; feature: Marine mammal; material: Swab sample of the gingival sulcus; isolation source: swab sample of gingival sulcus...
GGCCGATTGGGTTCGGCACATTTACAAAGCTTAATCGCTCAGAGGGCTGAGCTCCAACATAGGCACTCACCCTGTAGCGAGGCCACCCCGTGGCCGATAAATCTAGCACCTTTGCACAAGCCCAATCGCTCAGAAGACTGAGCTCCCACATTGGCACTGACCCCGTAGCGAGGCCAACTCCCTGGCCGATAGGTTCGGCACCTTTGCATAAGCCCAATCGCTCAGAGGGCTGAGCTCCAACATGGGCACTCACCCCGTAGCGAGGCCACCCCGTGGCCGATTGGGTTCGGCACATTTACAAAGCTTAATCGCTCAGAGGGCTAAGCTCCAACATTGGCACTGACCCCGTAGTGAGGCCAGCCCCCTGGCCGATAAATCTAGCACTTTTGCACAAGCCCAATCGCTCAGAAGACTGAGCTCCAACATGGGCACTCACCCTGTAGCGAGGCCACCCCGTGGCCGATAGGTTTTGGCACCTTTGCACAAGCTCAATCGCTCAGAGGGCTGAGCTCCCACATTGGCACTCACCTCGTAGCGAGGCCAGCCCGTGGCCGATAAATCCCGCGCCTTTACACAAACTCAATCGCTCAGAAGGCCGAGTCTCTGCATGTTATGGATGTTGGCTCATTGAGCTATTGATTTTAATAAGAACTATTTACATTTGTATTTAATTGAATGATAATTGTTCTTATTAAAAAATATTTACCTTCTGGTGGGTGTGATGGATAACTTTAATAAGTCGCTGCTGGATTTTCCACTCGCTGTTGGCGTGGCAGGTTTGGCATTAACCGTGATGCTGGTACCGTTTTTCTCGTAAGTTTACTTAAGGTCTTATCTCTCCCGTTCCGGGCTTAGGCTTCGAGTTTATGTGGCGTGTAGCAGCTTCGCACTTGACTGGGTTTTGGTTAGTAATTGAAATACTGTCTTTTTCTGATAGCTGCTTTTTATGTAAGCGGCCTTTCTGCTGATCCGGATGTCACTGTTATCTCGGATGGTGTGTTTGATAGGGCTTGGTCTCAGGCGCAAAACAACAATCAGCGTCAAGCCTTGCAAAATCTTGTGTCTCAGGCAGAAGCAGGGGATCCAAAGTCTGTTTTGCAAATAGTCTCCTTACTGCTCTCTTCTGAATCCGGTGGTGAAGTATTGCGCGAGGCTGAGGTTCTGTTAAGCCCGCTAGCGCAGTCAGGTCGCCCTGAGGCGCGTTTTCTTCTTGCCAAAATTTACCTGCGTATGCAGCCGAGTCGCCGTACTGAGTCTGTCGCCTTGCTGCAGTCGCTGGTGGCCAGTCATTGGCTTCCGGCCATGCTGTTATTGGCGGATTTGGAACCGAAACGGGCAGAAGCGTTGTGGGCTCGGGCAGCCGGGTTGGGGAATGCGCAAGCGCAATTCTTGCTGGCTGATCTGCTGCGGGGAAAAGGCCAGGACGTTCAGTCAAATCAGTGGTTGAATCGGGCGGCTGTACAAAATTATCTACCTGCTTTGAAACTCAAGGCGTTCCGGTGCAGGCGTGATCGGCTGTTTGTAGAGTCCGTTATGTGGTATTCGCGTGCAGTTGAACTTGGCGATACTGACTCCATGCTGGAGCTGGCGGCATTGTATCTCAATGGTCATGGTGTACGCCAGGATGTGTCTGGGGCAGTAGCTTTGGCGGATAGGGCGTTAGGTTCTGAGTTGCAGGCTATTCAGTACTTGGCAGGTAAGGTGGAAAGCCCGTTTGGAAATTCGTTGACTATTTACCAGCGGGGTTTTCTTCTGAAGCACCGTGATAGAAATCCCGAATATTTTGCAGCAAAAGATTGGTATTTGAAGGCTGCATTACAGGGTTATCTTCCGGCATTTAATGGTCTGGGTGTTTTGTATGAGAACGGGCTGGGCGTAAAGCGTAATCACAGCCAGGCCCGGGCTTACTATAAATATGCAGCGGCGGGTGGCTATGAACGATCTATGTTAAATCTTGCAGAGCTCTCTCTTGATAGTGGTGATCTGGCGCGTGCAGAGATCTGGTTGCGGAAAACAAACATGGCATCCCTTCGGCGTTCCCGGCTTTGGGCCGAACTGAAGCTGATGAAGTCTGGGTAGGGGAGTTTGTTTTTAGTGCTGCCAGAAATCTGTCCATATTGTTATGTTAATGCAAAGGATAATGATTCTTAATATTGATTTTTTCGAGAACTCGTTTAAGATATCGAGCTTTCTGTGTTAAGCATTATTAGAGGTGTTCGGGTGAGAAACGGCTTGTTGGTTCTTCTCTTTCTTTTTTCCAGCCATAGTATGGCTGAGGGCTCTAATAAGGACGTTGGGCCAGATGTGATTTCTGGCTACCTGAGTACGACTGATTTGGGAAAAAATCTGCAAACATTGGAAGATTACTACGCTGAGGTTAATCGCCAATTGGATCAGCAGATGCGCCGAACTCCACGTGACCCATTTGCAGAGCTGCCGCAGTCTGGTTCGCCTGAACCGGTAAAATCGCGTTTTATTCCTAAGAAAAGTCTCTCTCAGACTGTCGCAGAGGGTGCGGATAAAACGGCCATGAAAATAGCCGGTGTGAATCTGGGTGCATTGCCGGAAATGCAATTCAGGGGGTTTATGAAATCTGATGGTGGCAAGAAGGCCGGCTTGCTTGAGATAAATGAGCAGGGAACCTTTGTTGTGCATGAAGGTGATCAGGTAGGCCTGAGACAGAACGGTGGCGAGATGGTAATTCGGGTTGTAGAGATTAACGCGCTCAACCTGATTGTGGAATTTGGCAGTATTGGTGCGAAGGTTGTGGTGCAGTGAGTAATTCAATTAATAGCCCGGCAAATGATTCAATGAGTAGCTTGAAGGGTGGTTCAGTGAATTGGGTGGTACAAGGTCTGATCAAGCATTTCTCTCGTTTGGTTTTCTCGTTATGTTTAGTTTTTACTTCGATTATCTCGTTCAACCTTGCGGCCGCTCCTTATATCGAGTTTGTTGAATTTAAAGAAGCGAAGGTCAAGGACGCAGCGCGGATTTTATCTTCCATGACGGGGGCAAATATTGCAGTGACCAAAGAGGCCAGTGACGAGCCGGTATCGCTGTTGCTGCAAAAAACTGAGCTGAAAAATGCCATAGAGATGGTGTCGCGGGTGGCAGGGCTTTGGTACCGCTACAATAAGGCGAGTAATAGCTACATCATTATGACGGAACGACAATACCAGGATGATATTGTCGTTTATCGTGATGACGTGATTCGTACCTTTACCCTGAAACACCAAAATGTCAACTCGACGGCTGTTACCATCCAAAGCCTGTTTGGTGATCGTGTGCGTTTGACACTCCAGAAAGATAACGATGATTTTGCAGGGTTGGATCTGGAAATAGGTGATACGAATGAGGCAACAACAGTCGCAGATCGTAACTCATCCAGTGGTAATGCGGATATCAAAATTCAGGAGCTGGAGCGGCAGAATCTGACTGATGAGTCAAAAGGCGCCATAGAGGAAGACTTGTCTGCTGGTGCGCTGCGTCAGTTGGGCGATAAAAAATCGCTGGATGCGGATGTGGCGGGCCGCCTTTTAGGTGCAAAAACACCTATCTTTATCGCAACAAATAAAATTCATAACCTGCTGCACGTGCGTACCAGTGACGAAAATGCCATGGCTGAAATTGCGCGGTTGGTGCGAGATAGCGACAAGCCAACCCCGCAGGTCTTGCTGGAAATGAAAATTGTTAAAATCAATGTGGGCGAAGGCTATAAGCAGGACTTCGACCTGGATTTTAACACTGTCTTGAGTAAGGGTGGTGATTTCCGGGGGAATGGAACAGCCAGCCCGGCCACATTTGATCCTGAAACTGCTTCATACAATATCAATAATATACCAGTTAATCAGGTCGCTAAGACCTTTGCTCAATTGCGTGGGGAAGTGGGTACAGGTTTTGGCTTTAATGGCAGAGATGGTGGCTTTTACGAGTTTTTCAGTAAATACGTCACTGCGAAAATTGCCCTGTTGGAAAAAAATAACCAAGCGGAGGTAGTCGCCAAGCCGGTCATGTTGGCTTCTAACAACCGTCCGGCACGTTTGTTTATTGGTTCGGAGCAGGTTGTCCCTGTCAGTCTGGATACAAAAACCGAGTTTTCTGCAGCAAACAATAATGGTGATCGAACTTCGGCTACAACGACGACGCTGGAAACCGAACGCAGAAAAATCGGTAATACACTGATTTTGCTGCCAAGTGTCAATTCCGATCGCAGTGTAACCATTGATATCTTCCAGGATAGTTCGTCCATTGAGCGCAACGGGATGAATTTTCCTTTCTTTAGTAATGCAACAAATACGCTGGGCAGTATACCGATGGACTCGGTTCAGGAATCCAATGTTAAGACGATTGTGGTTGCCAAGGACGGTAAAACCATTGCATTGGGTGGCATGATCAATAGCGAACAATCTGAAGTTGAAACCGTCGTGCCGCTGCTGGGAAATATCCCGCTGATAGGGGAGCTTTTCCGCTCCAAAGAAACAAAAGACGAAACATCTCAATACGTTATGCTGATTACACCGCATGTATTGCTTTCGCCTGAAGAATCAGAAGAGAAAAGTCGTAAAGTTGCGGAGCTGGATTACGACAATAACGCTGAAATTCTGGTGTCGGAGCGCCAATATGACGTGTCGGAATATATTGAGATGGTGCGCTATGCAGCTGCAATGGGGCGTGGTCATTCAGCGGTGCGTCCGGTTGGGTTGCAGGATGTGCCTGTATCCTTGTCGCCGCTCTCGTTTGTGTTCTCTGATCCTGCACTGAGTGTTTGGCCTGTAGGCAGCTGGCAGCGGGCAGGGTTGCATATTACTTTACTTAAGGCCCGTAATAATTCCAAAGATGTTGTTGCGCTGAGTCTGGCTGAAATACCTGGGGGCTGGTTAGCAGCCGCAGGTGATCAAAATCGTCTGGCAGCTTCCGGAGTAAAAGGGGATGAAACCCAGCTTTACCTGTTGTCGTCACAACCATTTAATCAGGTGGTTGCCCAATTTAACCAGAGGAGACGTTAAGATGAAGTTGCTATTTTTGTTAGGGTTTTCCCTCTTGCTGGCAGGTTGTCAGTCAAATCCAATGCAACAAAATGCCGCCTCTGCTGTAGAGGCTATTGAGCCAGGTAATACCATAGAAATGTTTGTTTTTTCTACTCAGTCAGGGGCGCCAAAAGGTCGTGGTTATATGATTGAATTTGACCGTCAATCGCAGCAGAGTCCTGTTCTTAAATACAAAGATTGACTTTTCCCGCGGTTGTCGGGGGCTTAGTGTTTTTGTAAAGAAGTTGCTCCATCGGCCACGGGGTGACCTCGCTACAGGGTGAGTGCCTATGTTGGAGCTTGGCCTTCTGAGCGATTGCTTTTGTAAAGATGCCAGGTCTGCCGGCCACGGGGTGGCCTCGCTACGGGGTAAGTGCCAATGTGGGAGCTCAGTCCCCTGAGTGGTTGCGTTTGTAAAGATGCCGAGTCTATCGGCCACGGGGTGGCCTCGCTACAGGGTGGGTGCCAATGTTGGAGCTCAGCCCTCTGAGCGATTAATTTTGTAAAGAATGCTTGGTCTATCGGCCGCGGAGTGGCTTCGCTGCAGGGTGGTTTGGGTTTTGGCTGCAGGATTTATAAAATTATGACAAAAATATTTCGCAGATTATTGACAAAAATAATATTTCAAATGATAATCGTTCGTGCTTAGATTATTAGGCATTTGGGCATATACTGCCCTGGTATTAAAGGTAAGGTTGTGATTGTGAATCAAACTCAAACAGGTAGTTACCCGGCGGAGCAGTTGGCAAAGCTTGGGCAGCATAAAGAAGTGTTGGGTCAATTGTTCGAGCTGTACGCAGACCTATTTAGCCATGATGGTTATGGTGATATCCGGGTGGAAATAAAAATCCTGCGTCGTGGTCAAAAGGAAGTGATTTTGCATTGTGGCAAGCAGTACCGCTTTGTGCTGGATTGTGACAATGCACTGGCGAACGAGTCGCCAATTAAAGCTTTATTAAAAAGAGATCTGTTGGCCTAAGGCCAGCGGGGGCTTTTTTTAATATTTTTCTCTCTTGTTAAGTGTCTTAATGCAGAGAGGTATGCAGTTTATCTGCTTAGGAGTAAAGGGAATTGCTCTGAAAGGGTGTGAGGCGAGTGGTCTCGGTCTCGTGGTAGAGGCAGCACCAAAGGAAGCGTTCTAAATCGGACTGGGTGAGATGTCTTAGCTCTCTGGGGGAGAGTTTGCTCTTACGTTACACAGTCTTCTAACCCAAAATCTGTTTTAGAAACTGGAAATAAACAACATGTTGAAATCTCTAATGGAAAAGCGCGAAGCGCTAATGGCTCGTTTTGCAAAAGTTGAAGAGTCGCAAATCCAGGACGCTGAACTGCGTGCTAAGTTCCGTAACCTGAAAGGCAAACAGGGCGGTTTTACCCTGCTTGAACTGTTGGTTGTTGTGGCTATTCTGGCAGCAATTGCCGGTACTGCAACTATTGCACTGCAGGACACGGATGCGCGTGCGTCAGCTGCGGCTCACGTAGCAATGATGGATGAACTCAATAAAGGTATTCGTACTTTCCGTGTGCTGAACAAAAATGTTCTGCCAAACAATTTTGATTCATTGATGGCGGTTGCGGATGCAAATGCAACCCCGCTGGTTCCTGCTCTTCTTCCAAATTCCAATGATGATGATATTCTGGCAATAGGTGATGTTGCTATGGGTCCAGCAATCACCGGTGTTTCGGATGTTATGGGTGATATTGGTATGACGCAGCTGCGAGTTATCGATGAAGCCACACCGGATTATGCAGATGGTTCTGTTACTACTGCGGACTGTGCTACTGCTGCGCTCACAGCTACTATTGCTAGCCGCTCTAATGCAGTTGTTGCGGGTAATATTTTTAACGGTGAAGCTGGTAATGGTTGTGGTACGAGTGTAAATGTATCTGATCTGCCTCAGTTTGTTTACTGGTCAGGTGCGGTTGAGCGTATTCTAGGTCCGGGCGCATACGGTGCGGCAGAGTTTGATGGGACTGCCATGTCAGGTGCTGCTGCAGAAGCGAATGCTACTGCTCCAATATTGCTGGCTGTTGGTTTTGGTCCAGCCTCCAATCTGTTTGATGCAAACTCCTTAGGCGGAATGACTTCGGTGCCTGTTTATCGCCATGTATCTGAACAGCAGTATAACCGCTTTATTGGCCTGTTCCATGTTGCTAACTCAACAACTAGCGATACCGGTGCTACTTGGTCTGCTCCTGTTGCAAAAGATCAGGTTTCGTTTGCCGGTGTAGTTGACGGCGCGGGCGATACTAAAGAAGAAGAGCTGGGTGAGTGGGACGGTACACGTAACACTATCTAATTCGGTTTGACCGGTTAGATAACCCTTAGGCCGGTCAGGGATCCCTGACCGGCTTTTTTTGGCTTTAAAGTTGTGGCTAGGCAATGCGTTTATTTTTATTAATCCTGTCTTTTTTTTCTTTTGCTGTTAGTGCTGCCATTGGTGCGGCAGAGCTTGAAGCTGACCTGCGCGGTAGCTACCGCCCTGTGCATTTGGCCGGGTTTGTGCAAGAAAACCAATTGTCTGAAGAAATGATTGCCAAGAAACAACGGCTGATGAAACAGCCGGAGGCGATCAGCTTTGAAGCAACGCTGGTCTCCAGGCCGAAACAGGGTAATTATACCCTGGCGTATGATGCATTGAATTTATGGTCCGGAAATGAAAAATTGCCGGTCATTGAGCACAGTGCTTTTGTCGGTTTTGCCGCTCAGGGGCCGGTGTTGGGCGTGTATGTGGCCCAGGGTGCCGTCAAAATATTGGAACAACTGGAATTGGATGCGCCCGCCGTATTTTACGCTGTACATATATACACCTACGCTAAGGGCCCCCGCCTGGTAATTGTGGCGGCCGAGCCGGTGGCCAACCACTGATTATACATCTGGAATAGCTAATGTCATTGCTTACGCGCCTGGGGCGGAGTAAACAAGGTTCTGATTCACGGCAAAGTGCCAGCCAGCCGTCGGATGAAGAGGTGCTTGTTAACCCGTTTGCCCACTGTGAACCTGATAAAGACGACCTTACCCCCCCTGTAGAGGGTGGTTTGGGCATTGATCCATTGCCTGTTGATGATGACCCGGAACTGCTGGCGGCGGATAAAAAAGAAAGCAAACTGGCTGCATTACTGAATGTGCTGCCCAAGCCGGGTGGCGGCAATGGCTACCCGTTACTGGCGTTTCAGGCCGGCAGTTTTGGCTTACGTGGTGTGCTTGTACGTAATACCCTCCACGGTGCTGTGTTGGGTGAAATGGCAGAATCACGCAAGGTGGACTTTACCCGGGCAATTGCCGAAGTCACAGGGCAACTGAAACAGCACCAGAAACGCCTGCCCAAAAACGCTATTCTGATCACACCCAGTGTGATCTCCTCGATGGTTGAATTGCCAGTCAGCCCGCTACGCCCCCGTGCTGATGACGAGATGGAGGAGCTGATTAAATGGGAACTGGAAGGTACTCTGAGCCAGCAGAATAAACACTGGTTGATCGGCTCCATGCTGGTAGAACGGGGCTATTTGACATTGTCTCAGCGTGATGAACTGGTTGAAGAGTTAAAAATACGCCAGAGCCAGGGAGGGCAAGGCAGCCTGTTGCGCTTTGGTGACCTGGCGGTACAGCTTCAATATATCAACCGGGAGCAACTGGAAGAATGTTTTGTCTTGCAGGGCAAGCTTATTTCGGTTGATGACGAGCTGGCGTATGGCTGGCAGGCGGAAGAACCGCAACTGGAGCAGGGCTTAAGTGACGAAATCCTTTTGAGTAAAGAAGAGGATGACGATAGCGCCCATAAATGGCTGGTGTGCGGCATGAGCAAGGCGGTACGCCGGCGCTGGGTGGGTGCATTCAATTTGAATGGCATTAAATTGCAGGCATTTTACCCGGCTATTGGTTCCAGCTTTGCGCTGTTGTCCGGGCATTCATTAGATGCAGAACAGGCCGTGCTTGAAGTACATCAGGAACAACTGGCCTTTATCAGTGGGCACGCCACTTCGGTACAGGAAATTCGGGTTGTCGAGAGGCCGCAGGGGAGTATTCGGGCAGAAGATTTACAGCAACTGCTAGGAATTCTCCCCAGGGATTTAAACAGAATTTATATCAATGCGCCGCAGGCTGAGGCTGATGAATTGTTGTTTGTCCTTTCTACCGTTACTGCGGTGGAGTGTGAACACCTGACTTTAAACCGCAGTGAAAACCACACAGAAGACAGGGATGGCAACCTTTATCTGGGGATTCTGGGTGCAGCCGATCATTTCCTGGAGCATGTTGCTCCTGCCAGCCTGAGCTGGATTGCGGCTAAAGAGCGCGAGGACTCGCCATTTAAAAAGCTGTTTGCACCTAAAGTATTAAAGGCCACTGCGGCTGTCGTTGTTGCTGCCGCCATGCTCGGCTTTCTGGGCTGGATGCATTGGAATATGTGGTACCAGAGTAACCGCCTGGCCGAGCTTAATGAGCGTTTTGAAAAAGGTATGGCATTAAAAAAACAGTTTTCTGCCATCGTAAACGAACAGGTTGATCTCAAGAGCAAAATTGCTTTTTCCAGGGCTGAAGTGGCATCCAATAGCCGCTTATTGACGGTACTGTCGGAAGATCGGGTGCGGGAAAAGCAGATGGCCCGGTTATTGTTAAAAGCGTTGAGTGTGGTGACACCCGCTACCGTATCTATCCAAAGTGTAAAGCAGAAAGATAACGTGGTTTTTATCAGTGCAATAGCGCATTCCAACACGGATGGGCAGTTTTTTGTGAACACCCTGAACCGGGTTATAAAACCACTGGCCTATGAAGTAATCCGCTCGGATGTGGTGCGCCAGGAAAAGGATGGCATGTTTGTTGTGGAGTTGCAGTTAGGGTTGAGCGCAGCAGGAGTTGAGGTTGTGTCGGGATGAGCTGGGTTGCTGATAAATATCAGGGATTGGACGGGAAGGAACGGAAGCAGTTATGGACTCTAGTGATCTTCAGTTTGTCTGCCGCCTATCTGTTTTATGCGGCCTATACCTGGGAGCAGATGTTTCAGACCGAGAAGATGGCGAACCGTAGGGCTGACCGTATCGAAAAACGGATTGGCGAGATTAAACCACCGGAGCTTGAAGATGGAATAAGCCAGGCGGTGATGGACGGCTTGAGTAAAAAGATCGCCGAGCAGGAAAAATTGCTGAAAGCCTTCTCCGGGCCGTTGCTGCCTATGGGAGATTCTGAAGCCCGTGAAGAACTAAAGCTGACGATTACCCGGTTGGCCAATATGAACCAGCTACGGTTGTCGAGCTTGAAATCCAGTAACTTTCGCAGAACGGGCAGCCTTGCCGAACTGCATGGTCAGGAATTGCGAACTTTCTTTGAGTCTCGTCCCGGTTTTCAGTTATCGCTGAGCGGCCAGTACTTGAATGTGCTGCGTTTTGTAGAAGCATTGCAAGGACTGCAGTACCAGGTGTCTGTGGCCAGCCTGGCGATTGAACGCCTCAATGACGACAACAGTTTGCTGAAGATCGAGATGGAACTGAGGTTATAAGGGCCGATGATGAGTAGTCTTGAGCAGATCGAACAGTTGATGGATAACTGTGTTGAACTTGAAGCATCAGATTTACATATTTCCGTAGGTTTGCCAGCCAGTTACCGTATCCATGGTCGCATTACACGGATGGAAGACCGTCCCTATACCCGTGAATTGGTTGATGAGATGGCTGACGCGCTGATGAGTGATTTTCAACGTGAACAGTTTGCCAATGAGCTGACTCTTGATATGGGCTTTACCACTGAAGCCGGGCATCGTTTCCGTGTTAATGCCTATCGGGAACAAGGGAATACGGCCTTGGCAATCCGGTTTCTGGATGGCGGTTTGAAAACCACGCGGGAGCTGGGTTTGCCCCCGCAAATGGACTATCTGGCAGAACTTAAAAGTGGCCTGGTGCTGGTGTGTGGTGCAACCGGCTCCGGTAAATCCACCACGCTTACGGCGATTTTGAACAGCATTAATGTCAACCAGTCCAAGCATATCCTGACGGTGGAAGATCCGGTGGAGTTTGTTCACGAAAACAAACAATCTATTGTTCATCAGCGTGAACTGTACACCGATGTGCCTGACTTTGCTTCAGCGGTCAAGGCCGCCCTGCGGGAAGACCCGGATGTGATTATGGTCGGTGAAATGCGTGACCTGGAAACCATGCGTACGGCGCTGACTGCGGCCGAAACCGGCCACCTTGTTTTTTCAACGCTGCATACCAACGATGCTGTTGGTGTTGTTGAACGGCTGATTGGCAGTTTCCCTGGTAATGAGCAAGGGGTAGCGCGGCAGCGTATCGCCCAGGCGCTGAAAGCGGTTGTGGCGCAGAATTTGGTGCCGACAAGCAATGGCAAAGGTCGTGCTGTCGCCGCAGAAATCCTGATGGTAAATACTGCGGTTGCCAATTTGATTGAATCCGGCAAATCAAAGCAAATTTATTCGGTGATGGAAAGCAGTACTCGTCAGGGTATGCAAACCTTGGATCAGGCGCTGGCGAGGCTGGTAGCTGCAAAGACGATTACCTTGGCATCCGGGCGTAGCCTGTGCCGGGATATTGCCACGTTTGAACGCATGTTGGGTGGTAAATAATGGCTGTTCAGGAGAATGTGCTGTTACAGGCCGGGGTACAGGCCGGCCTGATAGACCCTGTTATGTTGCCGGAGCTGAAATCGGCTGCCCGCCGCTCCGGAATTGATCTGCTGGAAATTCTCTGTCGTACCGGACGCTATCCGAAAGCCGCGCTGTATCGGGCTTTGGCGAATAGTCGTGATATAGCCTATCTGGAACGTGGCCAAATTGAGATAGATTCTACGCTGTTGAACCCGTTTAACGTTGATATTTTGCTGCGAAGAGGCTTTGCGCCGGTGAAATATCAGGGGGAAGTTTATGTACTACAGACTGACCCGGATGACCGGATGGGGCTGGATACGGTACAGCGCACCCTGGGTAAAAAGGTGTCAATTGCTCTGGCTGAGCCGCTTCTGGTGGAAGCGATTGTGCGGCAGCACTTTAATGTCTTTGATGTCAGACTTAATGCAGTCAATATTATTGATGAGGTGTTGAAAGAAGCTTATATCCGTTCTGCAACTGACTTGCACTTTGAGCCACTGGAACACGGTATGCATTTGCGTATGCGTGTGGATGGCAAAATGCAATCGTATGAACGTCCGGTCAGTAAAGAGCTGTCAGAGGCACTGATGACCCGTATTAAGGTGTTGGCCGGGTTGGATATTGCCGAACAAAATATGGCTCAGGATGGTGGTTTTAGCTACAAAATCCAGGATTGGATGGAAGTGGATGAAATTGAGATGCGTGTTGCCACTATTCCATCGCGCTGGGGAGAAAAGGCGACCCTCAGGATTTTGGGGCAAAGTACGGTTGGCCACACCTTGTCCCAGTTAGGGATGCCGGCACATATTCTGGAGAATATGCAGAAAGCCCTGGTCAGGCCGCACGGTATTATTCTGGTAACCGGCCCTACGGGCAGCGGTAAGAGCACTACTTTGTATGCCTCGCTACGTGAGCTGGATGCTTCGCAATTAAATATTCTGACGGTGGAAGACCCGATTGAACAGGTCGTCGAGGGTACAACACAGGTACAGGTATCTGAAAAAGTTAGCTTTGCCAAAGCACTGCGCTCATTTTTGCGTCACGATCCGGATGTAATGCTGGTGGGTGAAATCCGTGATAATGAAACTGCGGAAACCGCAGTTCGTGCTGCAATGACAGGGCATATGGTGTTGTCGACCCTGCATACTAACAGTGCGGTCGCGACTGTTAGTCGACTCATTGATATCGGTTGTCCCCGTTATCTTATCTCTTCAACACTAACCGGGGTTTTGGCCCAGCGCCTGCTGCGCCGATTGTGTTCCCATTGTAAAGAAGCCTATACGCCTGAACAGCGGGAGCGAGAAATCCTTCAGTTGGAGCCATCGCGGCAAGTGTCACTGTTCCGTAATAAAGGTTGCCCCCAGTGCACCGGTAGTGGTTATCGGGGACGGGTGGGGATCTATGAAACCCTGTGGATCAATAAAGAGTTAGAGTTGTTGATTCACAACGGTGCTGAAGATGAAGAAATAGCAGAGGCCGCTGCGGGTGCAGGTCTGCTGAGTACGCTCTGGCAAGATGCCAGGGAGAAAGTGCTGGAAGGTACCACAAGCCTTCAGGAAGCTATGCATCTTTACTAGGAGACTTTAGTAAAATGAAGTTCAACTATAAAGCGTTGGACCCGCAGGGGCGTGAACGTCAAGGTACTATTAACGCGAATAGTGCGTCTGATGCAACAGCGCAACTTCGATCCCGTTCAATGCATGTACTAAAACTTGAGGCGGATGGTCAGACTTTCAGTCTGACCCGCTTGCTGGGCAAAGTTTTTTCTTACCTCTCGATAAAACGATACACCAGCCCTGCGGCCATTGATCTGGTGATGTTCTTCCGTCAGCTGGCCCTGATGCTGCGTTCCGGTAATACCTTGATGCAGGGGTTGGAATTGTGCTCGGAAATGACGGAAAAAGTGCAGTTGCGCCGTAGCCTGATCAATATACTGGTTGCGATTCAGGGCGGTAGCAGTTTTGCCAACGCGATTGAAAAGCAGGGTTCAAAATTTCCGCCGATAGTAGCCAAATTGGTCGCGTCCGGTGAGGCTTCAGGTGAATTGCAGTTAACACTGGAACGGCTGGCTGACTCATTGGAACGCAGTGCGGCATTAAAACGGCAGTTTATTTCCAGCTTGATCTATCCCGCTCTGGTAGTGACAGCTGCGATTGGTGTCACTCTGTTTCTGGCAATCAGCATTGTGCCCAAATTTGCCAAGTTGCTGGATGGCCGGTCACAGCAATTGCCGGCAGCAACACAGGTAATGCTGGATGTATCTGCCTGGCTGGTTGATTACGGTTTTTATCTAGGGGTGACGTTTGCTGTTGTGCTCTTCCTGATCCTTGCGGCCTATACCACAAAGTGGGGTAAGGCGGTGATTGACCGGGTTTTGGTTAATTTGCCGATTGTTGGCAGTTCTATCCGTACTTCGGCAATGGCGCAGATGGGGTGGACTATGTCCATGCTGCTCGGCAGTGGCCTGACGGTATTGGAGTCTCTGCGTGTGGTTGCTTCAGTGATGGGTAACCAGCGCTTATCTCTCTGCTTCTCTCATGCCAGTGATGAAATCCTGGCAGGTCGAAGCCTGGCGATTGGTTTGAGCCAGATACATATCCCCGTATTGGTACAGCATATGGCGGGTATTGGTGAACGTAGTGGTGAGCTGGAGTATGTGATGCAGGAATTGGGGCGCTACTACCAGGACCTGGCCGAAGCACGCATTAAGCGCATGATTGCAATGATCGAGCCAGCCATGACGTTGGTTGTAGGTGGCTTGGTCGGCGGTGTTTATTATGCTTTCTTTAAAGCAATGATGCAGGTTTCTGCGGGTTAGGATCGGGAGCGAAAAATGCAATTTGAGCTAAGTAAATACGATGTCACAGCCGATGATCTGATCTTTTCCGTTAATGAGTCAGATCTGGAACAGCCTGATCTTGTTGTCGAATCCTATAATGATCAGAGTGCGCCGGCCTTTCTTAATGGTCTGTTACTGGGTGCGTTACGCGAAGGCGCGTCTGATATTCACTTTGAGCCCTTTGCGGACAAGTTAAGAGTTCGGGTGCGTGTAGACGGCGTTATGCGCGAGCTGAATTCTATGCCGCGAGGATTTGGTAGTCAGGTATCTATCCGTCTGAAGGTGATTTCCGGCTTGGATATTTCAGAACATCGAGGAACCCAGGGTGGCCGCTTCCGTATGCTGTTGACGGACAGTGTCGGCATTGACTTCCGCTGTTCGATCACGCCGACTTTGTACGGTGAAACCATTGTTTTGCGGATGCTTTATCTGCCGGAGGAACTGCTTCATCTGGATCAATTGGGGCTGGAGCAGATACAGTCAGAGATTGTGAAACAGGAGATAAAGCGGCTACAGGGCATGATTCTGGTGACGGGGCCAACCGGTAGCGGCAAGACAGTAACCCTGTATACCTTGTTGAAACAGCTCAACAGCCAGCAACGTAATATCTACACCATTGAAGACCCTATAGAGATCAATCTGCCTGGTGTAAACCAAATTAATATTAGCGAAAAACAAGGTATTACTTTTGGTCATGTGGCGCGAACTATTTTGCGTCAGGATCCGGATGTAATCATGTTGGGTGAAATGCGGGATCAGGAAACCATCGATACGGCAATTAAGGCGGCGCATACGGGCCATTTGGTGTTATCGACCCTGCATGCCAACTCTGCCTCGAAGGCGATTGCCCGGCTCCGTAATATGGGCGTTGCCCCGTATGATATCGCTGCCACAGTTACACTGGTGATCAGTCAGCGTTTGTTACGCAAGTTGGACCCGGAAACCCGCGAACAGGTTGAATTACCCAAAGAGCGTTTATTGGCCATCGGGTTTAGAGAAGATGAGCTGGATGGGCTGAAGTTGTATCAGGCTAAAGCGGGGGAAAGTAACCCGACAGGCTATAAGGGACGCATAGGTGTTTTTCAGGTTCTACCTGTTTCTAAAAGGTTGGCGCGTTTGATCGCGGACGGTGCGAATGATCAGGATGTTGATGATTATGCCGAGTCCTGTGGGATATCGGGTTTGCGCAGGGCAGCGCTGGATAAACTGAAAGCCGGTATAACCGATATTGCTGAAGTGGAACGGGTGTTGGGTGTGGTTGAACCTGAAGAGGTCACTATGCTTGAAATACCCGCACTTTTACAACGTGCCGGAGCTGAAGAGCAGACAACAGGGGAGGCGGTGTAATGCAAACTGCATACCTGCAACAGAAGAAAAAACAGCAGGGTTTCACCCTGTTGGAGTTATTGGTGGTTGTCTCTGTATTGGCAACGCTGGCCGGGATCACCGCTGTGGCGATGGATGGCTATGAGCAAGAGTCACAAAAGCAGTTGGTGCATGTTGAAATGCAGCGTATTGCCTCTGCGATTTACCGCTTTAAGGAAGATACCGGGTATTTTCCCAAGGAAGGGGTTTTTAGCCCGGATAGTTTGTTTGGTGCAAGTACGGTGAGTGCCGAAAAGACAGAGTATATAAATAACCGCAAAAATCTTGCCTGGTTATTCCGTTCACCTATTCAATTCGATACAAACCATGATGGCCAGGTTGATGCCGGGGATGTTTCTGGTGGTACAGAGAGAATGCCGTGGAATATTAATGCCGGTCGTGGCTGGCATGGGCCTTATCTGGAAGAAGCTTCTCAAGAACGCTTGAGCAATACCGATTGCGACTTGGCTTCAGTTTCTTCAAGCGATACTTTTGTTGGTTTGTCGGATACTTTTGAACGCAAAAAGACCGCTTCTCCGGCAGAATGCGTGGTGGTGTTGGATGGGGGGAGCTATGTTCCCCGTGAACATGCGGGCAAGCCGTATGAGTATATAGTCAATTATACCAATCCATCGGTGCCTCAATGTACAGGAGCCCCGGGCTGCCTTGCTTTGCTTAGCTATGGGCCAGACAGTACAAAAGGAACAAATGACGATATCGTTCATGTCTTCAGGGTGAATCCATAATGAATAATGTTGTGAAAAAGCAGTACGGTTTTACCCTGCTGGAACTGGTGGTTGTGGTTGCTGTACTGGGGCTAATTGCTTCTATGGCGACAGAGTTCGTTGTATATGAGACGAATCAACAGCGCTATGAGTTAACCAAGGAGCGCCGAAACTCAATAAGAACGGCATTAGCAAATTATTATGCAGACTGTGGTGAGTTTCCTGATCATTTAAACTGGCTTCTTGTGAAATCAAATCTGGATGCAAGTAAATGTGATAGTACTAGCGCTGGCAATGACAAATGGGCAGGGCCGTATATTCTGGATGTAGACTTTGAATACGGCATTCCTGTTTACAGGGACGGTTGGGGTAATGCAAGCGGAGCGATAACCTCTTCTGCTGCCGTAGCGGCTGATATGGATTTTGGCTGGAGCTATACACCTGACAACAGTGTTAGTCCGCCAACTGTAGAATTGTCGACTCTGGGATTGAATGGAAGGCCAGGTGAAACGTCTTCCGTGTCTAGTCAGGAATATAAATTTGAAGTCGATGAGGGTAGTGGCTATACGTTGTTAACTGCACCGTCTAACACGCACTATTATTTGCTATCGGTAGCTTCTGGTGCCGGTGTCAGTATCTTGAGTTGCCGTACAGGTCTGACGCCTTCGGCGGCATCGGTCGCAATGTCTAATTGTATGTAAAAGCCCGATTTTCTGGGTGCTTGAGTCTGTGTAAATATGTAAGGCTCATCGGCCAGAGGGCTGGCCTCGCTACGGGGTGAGTGCCAATGTTGGAGCTCAGTCCTCTGAACGATTGAGTTTTGTAAAGGTGCCAAACCCATCGGCCAGAGGGCTGGCCTCGCTACGGGGTGAGTGCCAATGTTGGAGCTCAGTCCTCTGAACGATTGAGTTTTGTAAAGGTTCCAAACCCATCGGCCAGAGGGCTGGCCTCGCTACGGGGTGAATGCCAATGTTGGAGCTCAGCCCTCTGAGCGATTGAGTTTTGTAAAGGTGCCGGCCTATTGACCAAGGGTTGGGCTTCTACAAGGCGGTTTGGTTTTCTCGGCCACGGTGTGGCTCTTCTTAATAACTGAAGGTATAAGACTGTTGCCAAAACAGCCAGAATCAGCACTAAACTGCTCTGAAAAATGAATGCCAGGCTGTATGCGTAACCCGTGTACAACTTGGCCAGCAGGGTAACTGCCTTTAATGATGTCAGCTCTGCCATACTGATCCCTTCCTAAATAATTATACAAGGGAGTATAGACACTTGATCAAGGTCAAGTAGAAACGATTATCATTTGCTAATAAGGTAAAATTTTAATAAAATACCGCACGGTTTTTGAGCCTTGAATTCTGTTGTTATCGGGTAATTTTTGCAGTGTTTTGGGCTTTTCGAGTAAGAATGGTTTCTGCTCCAGCATCTATGGGAGATGTGGTGTAAGTAACTTTCCTACTTCCTGGAGTTGTATTGTGAACCAGCATCTGCGGTTGATGTGGTACGTGATATTACTTCATTAAGCAGGCCATGATTCGTGGTGAATATGGCCGTTGGAAAAGTACTAATGCGACAATTGTTAATGGAGCCATAAATGACCTCCCCTGCCATTTCAGATCACTCTGAAAAAAAACCTAAGTCTACCTCTCTAACACTTAAAATTGGCCTGAGTGCCTTGGCCATCAGCCTCGGTGTACTGGGTTACACTTATTATAATTCCAAAATCAAACCGCTATCGGGTTACGGTGATGATTGGGGTGCGTTGGATTATCTGAAAGAGAAAGATCCTAAAGCTTTGTCTGGGGGTGATTTAACCCACTTTTTCTTCGGTGATATTTCCTTTATTACTGAAGCACAAAATTTACCCTGGCAATTACAGGCAACTTTTGATGATGGTGACGGCGTTTTTGAACGCCCTTTCTCTCCCGCCGTCAAAAGTGGCTATCGTGCTGATGCCGATGGTGTCGGGCCCTTGTTCAATTCCACTGCATGTGAAGGCTGCCACGTAGAAGATGGGCGTGCCGCGCCACCAGAAGATTTTTCCAAACCGGCTAACGGTTTTCTGTTTCGTGTTTCTATTCCAGGTGTGGGTGCCCATGGTGGCCCGAAACTTCATCCGGTGTATGGGGGTCAGCTTGCAGATGCTGCTATTCCAGGCCATAAGCCTGAAGTAAAAATTGCCGTGGCCTATAAAGAAATTGTCGGTCAGTACGGCGATGGCTCTGAATACCGCTTGCAGATGCCGATATATAGTTTCCCCGAGCAGAATTATGGCCCGTTGGGTGATGACGCGATGATTTCTCCACGAGTCGCGCCATTTATGATCGGAATGGGTCTGATTGATGCGATATCCGAAGAAGATATGCTGTCGTATGCTGATCCAGAGGATAAGGATCGTGATGGGATATCAGGCAAGCCAAACAGGGTTTGGAGTGTAGAACATAATAAATTTATGTTGGGTAAATATGGCTGGAAAGCAGAAATCCCGACACTGAACCATCAAGGTATGGATGCAGCCGTTAATGATATGGGGGTAACTAACCCGTTATTTCCGATTGAAAACTGTAGCCCAGCCCAGCCTGATTGTAATGCTGCACTTTCAGGTACCACAGATGCGCCTGTGGAAATGACTGAAAAGCAAATGAATGCCGTTACTACTTATCTAGAGTTCTTGGGGGTTCCGGGTCGGGATTATCTGGATAACCCAGATGTCATGCGTGGTGAGAAGCTGTTTACAGAAACCGGCTGTGTTGCCTGTCACCGTGAGACATATGTGACGGGTACGGAACAGCGCCAGCGTCGTCTGCATAACCAGACAATCCACCCTTACTCTGACTTCTTGCTGCACGATATGGGGCCTTTGTTGGCTGATAATCGCCCTACCTTTGATGCCAATGGGTATGAGTGGCGTACACCTCCGCTGTGGGGAATTGGCATGGTTGAGACTGTAAATGGCCATACCCGTTTTCTGCATGACGGACGTGCGCGTAATCTTGAGGAGGCGATCCTCTGGCACGGTGGTGAAGGCGAGGTTGCGAAGCAGCGCTTTATACGGCTAGCCAAGTCAGACCGTGAATCTATTGTCAAATTCCTGAAATCACTCTGATTTTGCAGGTTTGAACCATTGCGGTCGGGAGTTGTTCCGACCGCAATCATTTTAATTTCAGTTTATTAAACGGCCTTTCCGCGTGAGCGGAGCCTTTCCTCCTTTAGCCATTGGCTTCCTGCTTGTGCAGGGGTCATAGTAGAAACAAGGTAAATACTGTGACAACAAATGTAACGACGACAATAACGGATGCGCTGCAACATCCAGCGGCAATTATTGCGCTGGAAACGCCTGTTCGTACAGAATTGCAGGGAGTCTTTGAGAGCCTGAATCAACTGATTCTAGGTAAGCCTATGCAGATAAAATTGGCCTTGGCCTGCCTGCTTGCAGATGGTCATTTGTTACTGGAAGATCTGCCAGGTATGGGAAAGACTGTACTTTCTCATGCCTTGGCTGGCGTGCTTGGTTTGGACTACAAGCGGGTGCAGTTTACTAATGATCTGTTGCCTGCTGATCTTCTGGGCGGGTCAATTTATGATAAAGATAAAGGTGATTTCCGCTTTATCCATGGCCCTGTGTTTAGCGAGTTATTGCTGGCTGATGAGATTAACCGGGCAACACCGAAAACCCAGAGTGCATTACTGGAAGCGATGGAAGAGCGCCAGGTCAGTCTGGAAGGTAAAACCCGTCAATTGCCTGATCCGTTCTTTGTGATAGCGACTCAGAATCCGGCAGAGCAGGTTGGTACAGCGCCTTTGCCTGAAAGCCAACTGGATCGTTTTTTAATTCGGATAGAGATGGGTTATCCGGTGCGCGAGGCTGAGTTGCAGATTTTGGCGGGCGAAAGCCGCAGAAACCTTCTACAGCAGTTACAGCCGGAATTGACGACGGAGCAGCTGCGTGAGTTTCGGGCCCAGGCCCAGCAGGTTTTCTGTAGTGAGCACTCTTTGGCTTATCTTTATGATTTACTGGATTACAGCCGGAAAAGTGATCTATTTGTTAACGGGCTTTCTACCCGGGGTGGTTTGGGGGTGCTCAATGCCGCTAAAGCTTGGGCATGGCTGGCGGGCAGTGATGAGCTGTTACCTCAGCACATTCAGGCGGTTTTCCCTTATGTTTCCGGTCATCGCTTGCAACGTCGTGACGGCTACTCTGACCCGCTTGATAATGGCTTCCAAATTTTACAGCAGGTTGCTGTACCACGATGACAAGTGCGACCAGATCCTCATACCGCTGGAGACTTTCAGTAACTGGCAGCGGTGCAGGCTATCTTGTTATTTGTGCACTAGTGTTTCTTCTGGGCGTGAATTATAGCAATAACCTGATTTTTACCTTGTGTTTTATGCTGTCAGGTTTTCTGGCGGTTTCTCTATGGTTTGGTGTTCGCAATCTGACGGCATTTACCGGAGAAGCCCAGGTGTTGCGTCCGGTGCATGCCGGGCAGTGGCTCACATATGTGGTGAACCTTCAGGAGCTGGGAGGGCGCGGTCATTTTGCGCTCAGGGGACTGAATAAACAGCAGTTGGCAGATATTCAGCCGGAAGTTTCGGGGCAGCGTTGGCGAGTGAAATTACTTACGGAGCAACGGGGTACTTTGCCTGAACAGGGTCTACGGGTCGAAAGCAGTTGGCCATTAGGCTTGCTGAAAATTTCCCGGCCGCTTTGTTTGTTGCCGGAAGCGGTGGTGTACCCTGCGGCGGATGATCTGCGTTCGCTTAAGGAGCGGAAAAAGGGCAGTAATGCTCATCTGCATGAGGAAGCTGAGTCACTGTCCGGGTTGCGGGAGTATCAAGCGGGCGATAATTTGAAACGGGTGGATTGGCGGGCGATGGCGCGTCGTGATCAGCTCTATGTTAAACAGTTTGATGGTGCGGCAGGTGATCCCCTGGTATGGCTGGATTGGGACGATACTACCGGGCTTGGTTATGAAGAGCGGATTAGTTGTTTGTGCCATTGGATACTGGATTGTCATCAACGGGGGCAGGAGTACGGCCTTAAACTGCCCGGTCAGGAAATTGCTCCTAGTCGTGATCAGTCTCATCTGGAGAACTGTTTGACCCGGCTTGCGCTATTGCCAAAAGTTGAGCCAATAGAGAGCGCTGTGGAGCCTGCGAGATGAGATTACTCAAACACTTTCAGGCGGCTACTGCGTCAGCTTTGGTTGTTGGCTTCTTGTTATTTTATGCAGCGCTTCCTGTGCTTTCGGAAGTGTTACGCCCGGTCGTGCTTGTGTTTTTGCTGTGTTTTGCGCTCCGGCCTTTGTTGCGGGGTAAGCGGAATCTGCAATGGGGCGTGATTTTGCTTGGTTTGTTAACCACCGGTTTGGCTTTGTGGCTAAGCAATACAGACTGGTTAAGCGGCCCAACCTTGTTAAGTGTATTGATTACTGTTCTTGCTTTGAAGTGGGTTGAAGCGGATAGCGACAGAGAGTTGATACTGCTAAGTTATGGGGCGCTATTATTATTGACCTTGGCTGGATTGCATTTGGGTGGGTTTTCCAGCCTGGCTTATCTGACGATTGGTGCCTTACTGCTATTGCTTGCGCTCAATACTATTAATCACCCACAGCGGAGTTTCCTGTTACGTCTGGGGCTGGTGGGGCGCATATTGTTAATCAGTTTGCCGGTGACAACCATGCTGTTTATCAGTATGCCGCGCTTGCAAGGCCCGCTTTGGGATTTGGGCATTGTTATGGGCTTGCCTATCGAGCTGGTCATTGATCAGGAAGAGCGGGAAAAAGGCATTAAGGGGACGTTGCGGGCAGGGCAGGTCTCGCGTTTGAAACAGAGTGATGCGCCGGTCCTGGTAGCGGAGTTTAAGGGGACTGTTCCGTATAAAAGTCGGCTGTATTGGCGTGGTGCTGTATTTAGTCACTATGACGGGGTTAGCTGGCAATTGCCTGAAGGTTGGGATAACCGTTCCAACCTGTTGCGTACGGCTTTTAAAGGCAAAAATACGGTTGATCAGGTGCTGACCTCCAAAGAGGATCTTGTCAGTTATGAAGCGCGTGTTACTGCGCATGGTGCGCGTTGGCTTTATGCATTGGATGTGCCGGTAGGGCGCAGTGCAGAAAGTTTTGTCTCTGCAGATTTGCAGATGCTGGGGATTCGCCGGGTCAGCCGTGAGTTTAATTATGAACAAAAGGCCTATCTGGAATATAGCGGTGGCCGCCCGCTGACGGATCAGCAGCGTCAGGAGTATTTGCAGTTGCCTGACAACTCCAATCCACGGCTGATCGAACTGGGGCGTTCACTGGGGGATGACCCTGTTTATCGTTTGCAGGTGCATCTGGCTTCCGGTGGTTATCAGATCACGCAGACACCTGATATCGAAGAGCATCCGAACAGCCTTGATGAATTTATGTTTGAGCGCAAAGTGGGCGGGATTGAACACCTTGCCGGTGCTACGGCCTTGGTGTTGCGAGCTGCTGGTATCCCTACCCGCCTGGTGGCGGGCTATCGTGGAGGGAGTTTGATTGCGCTGACAAACTTTATTGTTGTACGCCAGGGAAATGCGCATGTCTGGGTTGAGGCTTGGATAGATGGAGTCGGGTGGCAGCGTGTAGAGGCGCAGGATATGGTTGCGAAACCGGAAAAAGAGAAGGTGATGCAGCAAACTGAAGCGCAGGTGGAAAAAAAGACCCAGCCTGCAGTGTCTAAACCGGCCGCTACGGAAGCGAAGTCTGCCGCTTTGGCTGGTCAGAAAAAAACCAAACCGAAACAAAGCTCGCGCCGGGAAAAAGGCCCAGGCTGGTTGCAGAAACTCAGTTCAGGGCTGGAAACATGGGTGCTTAATTACAATCCTGACCGTCAGGTTGAACTGATGCAGAAGTCTGGATTGCGAAAGGTGGATTGGAAAAGCCTGCTGGCTATTACTCTGGTCGGATTGTTGCTGTTGTCTTTGCTTTATATTGCCTTGTTGCAACTGAAGCGGGGTAAAGAAGAGCCTGTTGCTCGGTCGTTTAATGAACTGAATAAAGCGCTGGGCAAAAAAGGGTTGGCTTGCGCAGCGGATGAGTGTCCGCAAATCTGGTTACGGCGTTTACAAGGCCTGGAGCTGCCATTCTATGATGCATTGGAACAGATTGTCGGACGGTATATGCAGGTACGTTACAGTCGCATGGATACTGAGCAGGGCCGTGAGGCGACTAAATTATTGTGTCGGGATATTAAACGACTGACTGCTATGCTTTAAGGAATGACAACATGGTTAAGCTATATCGTCTATTTGCTTTATTCTTGCTGGGCGGGTTGTTTTCGCCAGGTGTTCAGGCTGCAACTGACTATCAGGTTGTTATGCAGCAACTGCTGGCCCGTGGTGATGCCGCGGCGGCAGCGTACGAGCCTGGGCAATCCATAAAATTTGGTAATGAGTTCTCACAACTTTACTTTGGCGGCTTTGAAAGTGCCGGTTTGGAATTTGCGGTGGGTCAGGCTGATCAGGATGCGATGTTGCATATTGAGATGAATTTCACCCGCCTGATTAACAGTGCGGTCAAGGGACAGCCGAAAGAAGTCGTCGAACAGCGCTGGCTGGAACTGCGAGGGTTGCTTGAAACGGCACCGATGATTGCCAATGAAGATGCCGGCTTTTGGGAAATTGCGATTCAGTCGTTGCTGATCCTGTTGCGTGAAGGTATTGAAGCATTGCTGGTCATTGCGGCATTGATTGCTTACCTGCGCAAAGCAGGGGCCGCAGATAAAGTGATCTATATCTGGGCTGGAACAGGCGCTGCCCTAGTTTGTAGTGTGATTACCGCATGGATTCTTCAGGGACTGATTGCCAATAGCGGAGCGGCCCGTGAAGCGCTGGAGGGCGTGACCATGTTTGTTGCCGCTGTGTTGCTCAGTTATGTCAGTGTCTGGTTGTATGCGCGTCGTGAAATGCAGCAATGGCAGGGGTTTATCAATAGAAAAATGGGCGATGCGGTAAGTGGTGGCAGCTTGTGGGCGATCATATCCGTTGCTTTTTTTGCCGTGTATCGCGAAGGTGCTGAAACAATCCTGTTCTATCAAGCGCTGATAGGGGGTGCAGAGGGAGCCTATGATGCTATAGCAGCCGGATTTGGTTTGGCTACGGTGGGGCTGCTGGTCGTCTATGTGTTGATTTTTCAGCTATCGGTTCGTTTGCCCTTGAAGCAATTTTTCGTTGGTACGGCCGGATTGCTGTTCGCCCTGTCGGTTATTTTTGCGGGTAAAGGCACTTTGGAGCTTCAGGTGTCCGGTTGGATCAGCAACACTTGGCTGGATGATTTTCCTACGATCAGTTGGTTAGGTATATTCCCCAGTGTCGAATCGTTAGCGGCGCAGGCTATCATGATTCTGTTGCCGGTGGGGGGTTGGTTGTTGCTGAGAAGTAAAACTCAGGGAAGTGCAGCTGCCGGAATTGTCAAATAAAGACTAAGTGAAACCGGTTATACAAGTCTTCAATGAGTGATAAAGACTGTTTCGGGTGGCGGCCGGTTTTTTTGTCTCATAAGTTTAGCATGGTTGCAACGGCTTAATAACTCAGAAGGCTGAGCTCCTACATGGCTATTTGCTTTGTGAGAGGTTAGCCTGCGGCTGAAGGATATCGCGTGTAGCAGTGTCGCACTTGACTGGGTTTTGGTTAGTAATTGAAATACTGTCTTTTCCTGATAGCTGCTTTTTATGTAAGTGGTCTTTCTGCTGATCCAGGTGTCGCTGTTATCGCGGATGGTGTGTTTGATAGGGCTTGGTCCCAGGCGTAAAACACAATCAGCGTCAAGCCTTGTAAAATCTTGTGTCTCAGGCAGAGGCAGGGGATCCAAAGTCTGTTTTGCAAATAGTCTCCTTGCTGCGTCGCTGATGATAATAGCATGCTCTGCGGTGCTTACGGGAAAGCTTCACACTCGACACCTTTGCCTGGGTAGGGTCAGTCGTCGGTTCTTATTCCTATGTGATTTTTTGCTATATATAGAATAATAAGCCGTTGACGGATAAGTATTTTCTGCGTATGATTGCCGCAGCTTGATTATTTAGTTCTTATTTATGCTTTTCATTTCGACGTTTTACCTTAATTCCTCGTCCTGTTTTCGTAAGTAATTCAATTAAAAATTCTGCATTAATCTACCTTGGATAAGGTAGTTCATTTATTTCCGAAAATAGGAAGATATTATGTCAAATATGACTAATGGCACTGTAAAATGGTTTAACGATGAGAAAGGTTTTGGTTTTATCGAGCAGCAATCAGGACCTGATGTTTTTGCGCATTTCAGCGCTATTGCTGGAGACGGTTTCAAGAGCCTTCAGGAGGGTCAGCAAGTTGAGTTTTCAGTCACTCAGGGACAAAAAGGTCCCCAAGCTGAAAATATTCGCCCACTGTAAGGCTGGCTACCCGGCTACTCAGCGCTGAAGTTTTATGAGCACAGGTTCTTCTGTGCTCATATTCAATACCTTCTCTATTTCCCTTTTTCCTCTTCAAAACCTGCGATCTTGCACTTGCTTGTCAGCCAATAAAGCTTAATCTGGCTGCGATTTTTATTTGGTTTTTTGCTATTCGCGAAAAGGAAACTTTTCTGTAACTGGATGTTATCTATGCTGGAAAACTTAAATGAAACGCTTTGTGTTTCTAAACATTTGGGTAAGAGCCAAAGCTTTTGGTCTTGCTATGAACCTCTTGCAGTACAAAGACCAAGTAAGCGTCAAGTATGGAAACGTTTAACAGGGCTTTTATCAACCTCTGAGATGCAAGTGTATCTAAGTCGCAATCATCACTCATTATGTGTGTGCGAAAAATTTAAGGCTATATCAAGCTAAACTTGTATTCTCTCCCATATTTTCTGAATGAAAAAAACGGCTGCCAATTCAGGTTTTCCATGAAGGTATCGAACAAAGTGGTCGAAAAGTTTTCGGCTTGTCATATCATTAGTTTGGATGTTGCGCCCGTTATTTCACTTAACCGCTCTTGATTTGGAAGCATATACTCACTCTGATGCTGCTACAGCAGTGTTTACGTTCATGGGCACTTTCAAATCAAGCGCCCTCTGCGGGTGAAATTTCCGGCCACTGATTCAGTCTAAAAATGGAATTTTTTACCTGATTCCTGTTCTTTCTCTTCGGCTATACGTTTTTCTTCGTTCCTTTGATCAATCTCCTCGGCGAGTTGGGTCATGTGTGTACGGATTTCGTATAACTGCCGGTCGAGTATCTGGTTGAAATTCAGGTCTTGTAGTTTATTGAAGCAGTTTCGATACTGATGGATAACCACTTCTGGGCCTTGGCTCTTTTCTGTTTCCACTGCATTCATTAGATCAAAGTCAACCTCTACACGAACATATAAGCGCTTAGCTTCTTTGGTCAGATGTTCTGCCGTTGCAGCATTGATCTCGCCTTTGTTTTTGATATCAGCAATGAATTGGGCAAACTCCTTAATAATTCCTAAGGCTCTGGAAGCTTCATTTGAGCTGGAGAAAATGGTGAGGGAGCCAGCAGGATGAAGAATCGCTTCTTGAGTTGATGCGGCCATTGCTTGAAAGGCCGTTTGTTGCTGACGATTGGATTCAGAATTTTCCAACTCTATCACAGCGTTCCAGCGCACTTCCAAATATTTGTACAGCAGGTTTTTTATATCGCTGGAAAGAAGAATAGGGGGGAAAGATTCAAACAGATGAGATGCCCGGCGAATAGCTGTTTTTAACGCGATTAGTTTCAGGTTACGTTCCCGTTTTTTATTCTCAATATCCTGAGCGATTAGGCCTATTCCGGCGAGAACGGCTACGCCGAGAAGAATGATGACTGCAATATAGGTGGGGCTCATCTGTAAAACTGTCCTTCTGCCAAAGCTGAATTCAGGTGTTTTTTGCTAAGGTAGGTGTTAACCCGGCCGTTACACCAGTACATTTGGTTTTTTAACTGAGTGCTGTTGTACAAGCGTATTCCGCAATGATAAACGGGGGTGCGCACTGTTACGGTTCGCATTTACCGGTTTTTCACTTGATCTCCCTGGATGTGAGCGCACATGCTCACTCCGACGCTGCTACGGCAGCGTTTACGTTCACGAGCACGCTCAAATCAAGCGATCTCGGCGCGAAAATTCCGCCAACTGGCGCAACGCCCGGGTTAACCCTGGCGTGATAAGGCGTAATTCGCCACCAATGGCCGCAGTCCTTAACAAATATTTTCCTTACTAGGTGTTTCAATCCCAGGTTGTTGCGTGATTAGGCTTTTATTTGTTTTACATTATCGAAAAAGTTATTGATTTTGTAGGTGAACAGATAAAAATTGCTTGAATTAATTGTCCCCTAAAAGTAATATTTTCCCCGCTTTAAGGTCGGAGGTTATAGCCATAAAGTACAGCAGCGTCCCATTCGTCTAGTGGTCTAGGACACCGCCCTTTCACGGCGGTAACAGGGGTTCGAACCCCCTATGGGACGCCATTCTCTTTAGTAAAGAGAGTTAGATTTTTTTTGATCAGGGCTAAGGTAGAGTTTTTGGTTTTTCAGGATAAGTTCATAAAGTGCCATTTTTCTCAGGAATGGGGTTGACCGCTAAAGGTCTGTTCTTTAATATACGCGCCTCTTAAAGGGTAATGCCTTTAAGAAACACAGCGTCCCATTCGTCTAGTGGTCTAGGACACCGCCCTTTCACGGCGGTAACAGGGGTTCGAACCCCCTATGGGACGCCATTCTCTTTAGCAAAGAGAAATGCGGGAATAGCTCAGTGGTAGAGCACAACCTTGCCAAGGTTGGGGTCGCGAGTTCGAACCTCGTTTCCCGCTCCAAATCGACATTTAAGATAGCCGCATTCTCTGGCTGCTATACTATGCTTACCTTCTCGTCTGTTTATACTCATTTTTACCCTTAATGAAGTTGCTTTGAGTTTCGTGATTCTGATTTTTGCGGCTAAATGAATTGCTTTAACCTGTAGCTTGGAATGTTTTTTGATCAGGGCGGCTGAAGAAGGCTTTTGGTTTTTCAGGGTAAGTTCAAAAAGTGTTATTTTTCTCGGGAATGGGGTTGACCACCAAGGGTCTGTTATTTAATATACGCGCCTCTTAACAGGGTAACACCTTTGAGAAACACAGCGTCCCATTCGTCTAGTGGTCTAGGACACCGCCCTTTCACGGCGGTAACAGGGGTTCGAACCCCCTATGGGACGCCATTCTCTTTAGTAAAGAGAGCCTTTCACGGCGGTAACAGGGGTTCGAACCCCCTATGGGACGCCATTCTCTTCTCCAACTCTTAAGGTTTTGGTCTTATAAAGCCTTTTTCTGTATCCTTGATCTAAATTCGTCTAGAATCAAGTTGTAGACGGTGTCAAGTTGTTCTGCATCTTAGGCTTGGTCCGTCGGTGTTTTTTCAAAGAGGTGGTGGCTGCATTATATGATCAGAATTCTAATTCTGCTGATGTTGTTTTTGCCAAAGATTGCTTTTTCTGAGGTGATTGTCAATTCAGGGGTGACGGTTGACACCGTCAGCCGTGAGTATCTCCTTTCTATTTTTTCTATGCGAACAAGAGCATGGCCTGATGGCCGTGCTGTGCGTGTCTTTGTTCTTCCTGAACGTCAGCCGCCTCACCGGAAATTCGTTAAGCAAGTATTGGGAATATTTCCCTATCAATTAGAAAAAGCCTGGAGAAACGCTGTCTTCTCCGGGGCAGGGTGGTCACCGACTGTGGTCAAAGATCAACGCGAGATGCTTGAAATGGTGGGCTCCACGGTTGGGGCTATTGGTTATGTATGCTGGAAAAGCTTTGATGAAGAGGGCGATGCTAATGTTAAAGTTTTGCATGTTGATTAGTCGCTGGGTGCTGCTCTCAATGTTGTTGCTTTGTGCTGTCTATGCCAGAGCAAAGACGGCAGTTGAATTTAATGGTTTTGCGACACAGGGTTTCACCTACACGGATCATAATAATTTTTTTGGTAGTAGCGAAAATGGTAGCTTCGACTTCAGAGAGCTGGGCGTTAATACAGTATGGTGGTTAAATGATGAGCTCTTACTGAGCGGGCAGATTGTCTCACGGTTAGCAGGTGAACTGGATGACGGTTCCCCTTCTATTGATTATCTGCTTCTGGATTATCGATTCTATGAGGGGGTAGATGGGTATGCCGGTTTCAGTTTTGGCCGTAACAAGAACCCCTTTGGTCTTTATAACAAAACCCGTGATGTTGCCTTTACCCGTCCCTCCATTATTTTGCCGCAATCTTTATATTTTGATAGAGCAAGAAATCTTGAGTTGTCATCAGATGGAGTGCGCTTGTATGGGAGTAAGTTTTTAGAGTCCGGGGTTTGGGGCACCGAACTGGTCGTTGGTATTCCGCGCTATGATGAAAGTATTGAAATGGCATACTTTTTCAAAGATTGGGAGGGCGAGTTAACTTCTGGCATGAGCTACTTGCTCCGTACAGAGTATAGCCCCCATGACTATCGTTGGATCATTGGGCTGAATAAAGGTTATTTCAATCTTGATTTTGATGGGCCTGACTTTCCGGCACCGGGTGCACCTGGAGATGGATCAGCTGAGATAGATGTATTTGCCCTGTCGTTTCAGTACAATCTTGATCGTTGGAGCTTTACCAGTGAATATTTGCAACAACGTGTTGCCTGGAAGGGGCTAGGTGGTATTTTTGCGTTTAGGCCTGAAGTTGAAAGTAAGTCGTTGTATCTGCAGTTAGAGCATCGGCTTAGCGATGATCTGACCCTGTTTCTCCGGCGTGATTTTTTCTACGGCGATAGAAGTGATTGTGACGGTGAGCGCTTTGAGGCGCTGTTTGGGCGACCAGCAAACAGTCTGGTCGGGCCGGGACACAGTTTGTATGCCCACGACTGGACTTTAGGTATCGGATGGTACCCTTCCAAAGATTGGTTGTTGAGAGCAGAGTGGCATAATATTGAGGGTACGGGATGGCTTCCATTACAGGACAATCCAGATCTTTCGCAGACAGTAAAAGACTGGAATATGCTATCTTTACAGGTAACCTATAAATTTTGAGTGGACTTAAATGTCTAAGGAAAGAGCATTTTTTGGTTTACGATGGAAGGTTTTTTTAAATCTGATAATGGTCTTAGCGGCTGTCCAAATAGTTTATGGCTATTACTCTTACTATAAACTGACAGAAAGAGTTGAAGAGGAGAGGAAGCAAGGGGCAGAAAAAGACCTGATAATTCTGCAAGGCTTGATCGATTCGTCATATGACCGGCTGCTGGAAGTTGCAGAGGTTATTCCGCGTATCGTTGAAGAGATGGATCAGCATGTTTTCACTCAGGAAGCGTATATTTCTGCAATGGAGCAGTATTCTCCCGGCTTTTTACTCAATGGTTCAATCGATACGGCCTATGTCTATGACAGTGAGGGCTCGCCATTTTTAAAGCTGGGCATAAATGTCCAGATTCCGGCTGATATAATCTCAAAAGTTATATCCACAGAAGAGCCGGCTCGTTATTTCTATTGCGCAGAGAAGTGCCTGCGCTTTGTTGCTCTGCCCATTCACTTGGGTGCAGGTAAAGTGGGTGTTATCGTCGCGGGGCGTGGTCTGCGCGATGTTATTCTTGACTTCAAAAGTCAAAGTGGTCGAGATATCGGTCTGGCAGTGCAGCAAGATACCCGTCAGAAGTCCGTTCGCTCACCCAAACTTGACCTTAAATACCTTACCCAGAAAGCTGATAACCAGATGCTCCTCAATCATTTGGTGAGTAACCATAGTATTCCAGAGAAGGGAGGAATCTTCGAGTACTCCAACGATGGTCGACAGTATCAGATCGTACTACAGCCACATAAAGGTGCAGTTAGGCAAACTGTTTACTGGATTTTGATTGAAGAACACACAAATATATTCAGTAAAGCCAGAAGCGATCTGTTTAATGAATTACTGATTTCTGGTATTGGGTTATTGTGTGCCGCATTCGCGCAGTTTGCTTTTCTTCGTACACCTTTCAGAGCAATATCTGACGTATCTGAAGCGCTGCCTCTGCTCGCAGACAGTGCATTTGGTGAGATGCGAAAGCGACTTGAATACAAAAAATCGGCTAACCACCTTGATGATGAATTGGATCTGCTTAGGGAAAGTAGTGTTGATTTGTCCTATCGGTTGGAAAAGCTTGAAACAAAATTGTTGGAGCGTGCCCATAATCTGACGGAACGATCGATACAACTTGAAGCCGAAAAGGATATGGTGACCAGCTTGCTGGATACCGCTGAGACGATCATTATGACTCAAGACGGCGAGAACCGGATTGAAACGCTTAATCGGTTTGGTCAGGAGCTTCTTGGTATTGAGGAAGCGGATGCGCGATGTAAAACCTTTTTGGAACTGAGGCATGATCCGAGTTCCAGGAAGGAACATAGCAAGCTGTTGGAACGGCTTTTAACGGATGAAGAACAGAAAGCTGAGATAGAAACATCCATTCGTTCCGGTAGTGGTCGCATGCTGCAGATATCTTGGTTGCATTCGGTGTTAAACACCCCCGGAGGGATAAAAAAGATTTTAACTATCGGTGTGGACCTGACTGATCGAATACGTGCCGAGAAGCGCTTGGCGTGGATGGTGAACCATGATCCATTGACGGCGCTGCCGAATCGATTGCTGTTTCATACTAAAGTCGATCAGGCGATTGCACGGTCGGATGGAAACGGCTTGGTGGCTGTCCTGTTCTGCGATCTGGATTCGTTTAAAGATGTGAATGACTCTTTAGGTCATCCGATTGGTGATGAACTGCTGCAGCAAGCTGCTGAGCGCATTATGAATGTGATTGGCAACAATAGAGTGCTGGCTCGCTTGGGCGGGGATGAGTTCACCGTCTTGCTTGAAGGGTGTTGTAACGCCCATGAAGTTGAAAGTGTGGCGCAGCATATTATCCGGGTTTTTAGACAGTCATTTTTCATTGAGGGTTATGAAATTTTCAGTACGGTCAGTGTAGGAATAGCCTTATATCCAGATCATGGAGATAATGTTGTTAGTCTTATACAGCATTCTGATGTTGCCATGCACGAAGCGAAAGAAGGCGGTAAAAACCAGTCGCGCTTTTATCATGATGAGCAGGGCAGTCAGCGATATGAGCGCTTCTCTCTGGTTAACGATCTACGTCGTGCGTTGGACAGAGATGAGTTTCGTGTTTTCTATCAGCCCCAGATTGATACCCGGACGGGTAATGTGATGGGCGTTGAAGCATTGCTTCGCTGGCAGCACTCAAAAGTAGGTATGATCTCTCCCGGTAAATTTATTCCTCTGGCTGAAGAGCAAGGCCTAATAGTACCTATTGGTGAGTGGGCGCTTTATGAAGCCTGTCGAATGGGTAAAATTTGGCATGATAAGGGAATGGATATTCGTATTGGTGTGAATCTCGCAGGGCAGCAGATCATGCATGAAACGCTGATGTCATCGGTTCAGCAAGCTATTTATAACACCGGTATTGAACCGGCAATGTTGGACTTGGAAGTGACAGAAAACTTCCTTTTGCGTCAGCCAGAGACCACTATTCCCAAGTTGCATAAATTCAGAGAGATGGGACTGTCTCTGTCGATGGACGATTTTGGAACGGGCTTTTCTTCGCTGAGCTATTTGAAAAAGTTACCTATGAACACGCTGAAGATCGACCAAAGCTTTGTCCGTGATATCGGTCGTGATACTGAGGATGAAGCGATTGTGAAAGCAATCATCGTTTTGGCGAAAAGCCTTGGCTTGGAGGTACTGGCCGAGGGCGTGGAAACCAGCGATCAGCTTTCCTTCTTAAGGGTACATGGTTGTCATCTGATTCAGGGATTCTATTTTAGCCGTCCTTTGCCCGAAGAAGAATTACCTGCTTTTGTGCTGGATCAAGCCGTTGAAATATCCTTTGAGTAGAAGGGGCGGTGCAACATAGAAAAATAGAAAAGGTGTGGAAAAATCTTGCGCCCTGCAGATGCAGGGCGCAGTTTATCATTTATGGCCGTAGCCCTTAATGGCTTTCTTAACCCGGACGTTGCACCAGTTGGCGAAATTTTAGCGCAGAGGTCGCTTGATTTGAGTGTGCTCGTGAGCGCTGCCGTAGCAGTGTCGGAGTGAGTATGTATGCTCACATCAAGGGAGATCAAGTGAAAACCCGGCAAGTACCAACCATAACGGTCTGCACCCGGTTTTGTAGAATAAGCTTGTGTATAGCACTTAATTAAAAAAGTACTCGTACAGTATCTGGGTTAGTTCTGGCCAAAAATGCTGGCTCGGGTGTTGATGTAATCGAACTCGCTGCCCTGACTCTCGGCATCAAAACGCATTTCATCCAGGCGCTGAAACTTGGTGATTTCATCGTCCGTCATGTTGTGCAGATTACTGCCGCCAAAGTACCACAGCAGATCACGGGCGATCAGGTGAGCGAGTTCAGGATAACGGCGAAACGCTTTGTCGATAAAGTACTCACCACGCTCGTGTACCCCGGAAACTGATTGCTCAAAATCTTCGATCAGCGCTTTAAATTCCTCAATAAAATCCAAATCATCCTCTTTGAGCTCTGCTGATTTAAACGGCTCACGGTTGATAAAATTGTTATACGCAATTTTTAAGAAATTCAGGTGATGAATTTGGTAAGATGTCATTCTTTTCTCCCGGTTATCTGGGGGCGTATTCTATTACGTTGCCAGTCGTTTCGCCATGATCTTCAGGGCGGCCTGTAGCAAACTGGGGCGTTCGTGACTCAATCTGGAATTAAGGCATGACCTTAGCGTTATCGATTAAAAATCTACATAAAGTTTATAACAATGGCTTTGAGGCGTTGAAAGGGATCTCTCTGAATGTACAAGAAGGGGATTTCTTTGCGTTGCTGGGACCGAATGGTGCAGGAAAGTCCACTACTCTGGGCATTGTGTCTTCATTGGTTAAGAAAAGCTCAGGAGATGTCAGCGTCTTTGGGCATAGCCTGGACACTGATATCACCAAAGCCAAAATGAACCTGGGCGTCGTGCCACAAGAATTTAACTTTAACACGTTTGAAAATGTGCAGGATATTCTTGTGACTCAGGCGGGCTATTATGGCATCAGCAAACAGGTTGCAGGCGAAAGAGCGGATTACTATCTGCATCAACTGGGCCTGTGGGAAAAACGCAATGGGCCTGCTCTGATGTTATCCGGGGGAATGAAACGCCGTTTGATGATTGCCAGGGCGCTGATACATGATCCAAAATTGCTGATATTGGATGAGCCAACGGCGGGTGTAGATATTGAGTTGAGGCGCTCCATGTGGGAGTTTTTGCGTGAGCTTAATGCCTCAGGCACGACGATTATTTTGACCACCCACTACCTGGAAGAGGCAGAAAATCTTTGCCGCAATATCGCTATTATTGATCACGGCACGATTGTACAGGACACCAGTATGCGTGAACTGCTACAACAGTTAAATACAGAGACGATACTGTTGGATATCGATGTTGAGCTGCAAACCGCGCCTGTTATAGAGGGGTATACCCTTTGCCTGACTGAAGGCGGGCCTTTAGAAGTTGAGGTGACGCGGGAACAGGGTTTGAACAGCTTGTTCTGCCAACTTGAAGAGAAAGGCCTATCAGTCATGAGTATGCGCAATAAAGCAAACCGGTTGGAGGAATTGTTTGTTTCTCTGATCAAGAAAAACCCGGATCAGGAATCGTTATGCCGATAACCCGTTTATTTGTCGCCTTTTGGACTATAGTGAGCCGTGAAGTCCGCCGTTTTATGCGTATTTGGGCGCAAACATTGCTGCCACCAGCCATTACTATGACGCTGTATTTTATTATCTTCGGCAATTTGATTGGCAGCCGTATTGGTGAAATGGGTGGCTTTGCCTATATGGAGTATATAGTGCCTGGTCTCATTATGATGTCCGTCATTACCAACTCGTATAGCAATGTGGTTTCCTCGTTTTACAGCACGAAATACCAGCGTAATATTGAAGAGTTATTGGTTTCACCTGTGCCGAACTGGGTGATTCTGAGTGGGTTTGTCATTGGTGGTGTCGCCCGCGGCTTGGGGGTGGGCTTGATTGTGACCCTGTTATCGCTTTTTTTCACCGACCTTCAGGTACAAAACCTGTTTATTACGGTGGCAATTGTTTTTTTGACCTCAGTGCTGTTCGCTTTGGGTGGCTTTATTAATGCGGTATATGCTAACTCCTTTGATGATATCAGTATTATCCCGACCTTTGTTTTGACCCCGCTAACCTATCTTGGGGGTGTGTTTTATTCTATCCAACTATTGCCTGAGTTCTGGCAGGGTGTGTCACAGCTCAACCCTATACTCTACATGGTGAATACTTTCCGCTATGGCATCCTTGGGATAAGTGACATCAATGTCGGCTTTGCTTTTGCTATGATAGGGCTGTTTATTGTTGCGTTATTCTCATTTGCATTGTATTTGCTGCAAAATGGTAAAGGTATTCGTAGTTAATGAAAGAACATGAAGTAATTGCCAATTCTCCGCTGGGGCAGGGTACTGAATACGTTAATCAGTATAACCCGGATCTGTTATATCCCATTGCCAGGGATATAAACTGGAAAAAGCAGGGCGTGGAGCGCTCAAGCCTGCCATTTAAAGGCGTGGATATTTGGAATGCGTATGAGTTGTCTTGGTTAAACAGACGGGGCAAGCCGGAGGTGCGGCTGGCGACATTCTGGATATTTGCCGATTCAGAAAATATTATCGAATCCAAATCTTTTAAGCTTTACCTTAACTCATTCAACCTGAGCAAGTTTGACTCAGAGGATGAAGTGAAAGAACGCCTGTTGCACGATTTGGCAAATGCAGCCAATGGCCGGGTCAGTGTGGAAATCTACCATCCCGATCAAGCCCCGGAATTTGGTCAATTTACCGGCTTTTGTATTGATAATCAGGATGTGGAAATCAGCCAATACTCACCCGCGCCGGAAATGCTGAGTTGTGGTGAAGATGAAGTGGAAGAAGTACTGTACAGTCATCTGCTGAAGTCCAATTGTCCGGTAACGGGACAACCGGATTGGGCGACACTCGGTATCAGTTATCGGGGGAAAGAGATAGACAGGGAAGGGTTACTGAAATACATCATCTCCTATCGGGAACACGGTGATTTCCACGAACAGTGTGTTGAGAATATCTTTATGCATATTTGGGAACGGTGTCAGCCCGAGTCCCTAAATGTTTATGCACGTTATGTGCGCCGGGGGGGATTGGACATCAATCCTTATCGTAGTAGCGAGGCGGAGGATGTTGATAATCTCCGCCTGAGTCGCCAATAAGGGCTGTCTATGGATGCTATTGAACTATTACATAATCGGACTTCTTGCCCATTGCTGGAGGAACCCGGCCCAACAGAAGCACAGTTGAATACGCTGTTTCAGGCCGCGCTGAGAGCGCCGGATCATGGTGCCATCCGACCTTGGCGCTTCCTGACCGTCCAAGGGGAAGCAAGGAAGAAGCTGGGCGAATTGTTTTTAAACGCTGCCCGGCAAGATGACGAAAACCTGTCAGCAAGCCGCTGCGATAAAATACGCAATATGCCACTGCGGGCACCAACGCTTATCATTGTGGTGGCGGCTGTGCAGGATCACCCGAAGGTGCCTGCACTGGAGCAACAGGTTTCAGCGGGCTGTGCTGCCCAAAATATCATTCTGGCTGCCCATGCTCAAAAGCTTGGCGCAATGTGGCGTACGGGTGATATGGCTTATCATCCGGTCGTTCGTGAGGGGCTTGGTGTTGCTGCAGGGGAAACAATTATGGGTTATATCTACCTGGGCACTGCCCAGAAGATGAAAAAAGTACCTCAGCATGATCTGGCTGATTATGTCTTTGAATGGCCAGGGGGTAGCTGATATGGATAGGGCATCCTCGGCAACTGAATTTTTAACCTGGTTAAAAGGGCAAATACCATTAATCAATCATATGGGGTTTCTGCCTTTGCAATGGGACGGCCAGCAGCTTGTTATGTCTGCCCGGCTAGAGCCTAATGTCAATGATAAGGGAACCGGCTTTGGCGGTTCGCTGGCCACTGTTGCCACGTTATGTGGTTGGAGTATCATCACGCTTCACCTGCGCGAACAGGGCCGGAATGATGATGTGGTGATTCGGGACAGCCATTTGGAATATTTCCTTCCGGTAACCTCGGATTTCTCAGCGATTACCACCCTCCCTGACCAGGAACAGTTAGCCACGTTTGACGCTAAAATGAGCGAAAAAGGTCGAGCGCGTATGGATCTGGTTATTGAAATCCATCAGGACGATAAGCTGGCAATGAAACTGACCGGTAGTTACGTCGCCCTGGAAAAAAATGCTAAATAACCTTGGTTACACCTTCTCTTGACCCTGAAGTTACCTTCAGGGTTTATTCTTTCTATATCTGCATTAACAAACTCGAGATATTGGCATGATTTACCGTTTATCGTTGCAAGGGGTTAAGTGCGCTGGCTGTGTTCGCTCGTTGGAAAAGGGGTTACAGCAGGCTCCTGCGGTTGCAGACTATTCCGTTAATTTTGCGGACCGTAGTTTGACGGTATCCTCCGCGCAAACAGTGGCTGAGGTTATCAAAGCGGTGGAAGACGCCGGTTACGGGGCCGTGGCAATCGATGACCAGTATGGCCTTGAGGCGATGGAGCAGGCGGAAAAAGCGCACTATCAATCAACCCTGAGAAAAAGCCTGATTGCACTGGGCTTTGGTGTTCTGCTGATGGTGCAAGGTTGGCTGGGTTATATGCCGAATCTGGCAAGTGTATCCGGTCTGATGCATGGGGCAGGGATTGGCGTGCTTTCGCTATTACTCATGTATTTCTGTGGAGGTGGAATTTATACAGGGGCGTTAAATTCCGTGCAACGCCTGAGTTTTAATATGGACACCTTGATCGCTTTGGGCACAGGGGCAGCTTGGGTCTACTCAACTGGCTTGCTTGTTGTCCAGGCTATAGGCACGGCCTTGTCTGGTGCGGCCAGCCACCTTTACTACGAAGCAACCGTCATGATTTTGGGGTTTATTTTGTTGGGGCAGGCACTTGAGGCGCGGGCGAGAAAAAATACCGGAGAGGCTGTGAGAAGCCTGCTCAAGCTGCAACCTGCCAAAGCTATTCGTATTCGGAAAGGGGTTGAGCAAGAAGTAGAAGTTGAACTTTTGGCCCTGGGGGATCAGGTTCGGGTACGTCCAGGTGAGAGCATCCCGGTTGACGGGGTTGTGATTAGTGGTGACAGCCATGTTGATGAATCGATGCTAACGGGTGAATCTATGCCGGTTCATAAAGTGGCGCAAGATAGCCTGATCGGCGGTACGATAAACGGCTCAGGTGCTCTGCTGATGGAAGTGAGCCGTATAGGGTCACAGACCGTATTAGCCCAGATTATAGAATCGGTGCGTGATGCGCAGAACTGCAAACCCGAACTGGGCAAACTGGCAGACCGAATTGCCGCTGTATTTGTGCCGGTTGTTATGTTGTTAGCATTGGTGACGGCGTTTATATGGTGGTACTTTGGCCCTGAACCCCGGTTTACCTACGCGCTTATTACAATGATGACCGTATTGATCATCGCTTGCCCTTGCGCCTTGGGTCTGGCAACGCCGATGTCGGTGATGGTGGCGGTAGGGCGTGCCGCCAGGCAGGGGATTCTTATCCGTAATGCAGACGCGCTGCAAATGGCGGAAAAAATAACCACAGTGGTACTCGATAAAACCGGGACCATTACTGAAGGTAAGCCGGTCGTTGAGTTTTTCGGTCATTTCGCCGCTGCGGATGAGCAGGCGGCAATCGCCAAATCAATAGCAACCATAGAGAGTCATTCGCAACATCCGCTTGCACAAGTGATTAGCCGGGATTTGGCAGAAACAACAACAGATGAGGTCAGCCAGTTCTCTGAAGAGTCAGGCTCCGGTGTTGCTGCTACATTGCGCGATGAAAAGTGGTTGCTAGGTAATCTTGCCTGGTTGACGGCCCAGGGTGTGGATTGTAGCTCCGCAGTACAGCAAGCAAATGAATGGAGCAGCAAGGGCGCCTCTCTGGTTTATGTTGCCCGTGATGGCAGCTTGATTGCGCTGTTAGGTGTGACGGACAGAATTAAAGCCGATTCTAAAGGTGCCATTCAAGGCTTTATCGATGCAGGCCTCGATGTGATTTTACTGTCAGGCGATAACGAAAAGACAGCCAATGCCGTAGCCAAAGAAGTCGGTATTCAGCGGGTGATTGCTCAGGTTAAACCGGAACATAAGAGGCAGGCAATCTCTGATCTGCAGGCCCAGGGATGTGTAGTGGCGATGGTCGGTGATGGTATTAATGATGCACCGGCATTGGCCCAGGCTGACCTGGGTTATGCTATTGGGTCAGGTGCGGATGTGGCTATTGCCAGTGCGGACGTGACCTTGATGTCAGGTTCTTTGCATGGTGTAAGCCGGGCGATAACATTGTCGCGCTATACCGTAACTAATATCCGTCAAAACCTGTTTGGGGCGTTTATTTATAATGCGATTGCGATACCGGTTGCGGCCGGTGTGCTGTTTCCGTGGCTGGGTGTGCTGTTAAATCCGGCCATTGCCGGGGCTGCGATGGCGGCCTCTTCAGTGACAGTGGTTTCAAATGCCAATCGTCTACGCTTGAAGAGGCTTTAAACCCGAATGTTGCACCCGTACATTTAGTTTTTACTTGATCTCCCTTGATGTGAACGCACATGCTCACTCTGACGCTGCTACGGCAGCGTTTACGGTCACGAGCCAAACGATTGCTGCGCGACAACTCCGCCAACGGGTACAAGGTCCGGGTTAGCCAAGTGGCAGCAGGGAAGGAACGCGCTGCAGGCTTTTACCGGGATCAACTCTCTGCAGGTGTCACCCTTTCGATCTTTTCAATAATGATCGGGCTTTTGGGTACATCTTTATGCCCGGCTTTAGCGGTTTTTGCTGAGCGGCTTATTTGAATGGCTAGATCCATACCCTCGGTGACCCTGCCAAATACGGTGTAGCCGAAGCGGTTGCCCTGCGCATCAAGCATCGGGTTATTCACGACGTTAATAAAAAACTGCGAAGTCGCACTATGCGGGTGCATGGTGCGGGCCATAGCAATAGTACCCTGTTTATTACTCAGGCCATTGTTGGACTCATTTTTGACGGGATCAGACACCTGCTTTCGCTTCATATCAACGGTAAATCCGCCGCCCTGAATCATGAAGCCTGCAATAACTCGGTGAAAAATAGTGCCTTCATAAAAGCCGTTATCCACATATTTGAGAAAGTTTTTTACAGTTTCAGGGGCCTGTTCTGGAAAAAGCTCAAGTGTGATATCGCCTTTATTGGTTTTCATCACCACAACCGGGTTAGTACCTTCGGCCAGGGCACTGTTAGCGATCAGGGCAAAGAACAGAATAAAACTGGTTAAAATGTTTTTCATTTTCATGGCGCTTCTTTCTATTTGAGAACGTAGTGCAGCGTAGTCTATTGCATAATTGGGGTTAGAGTAAAATCTCCCAAGCCGCAAACCCTCGCTCAAAAAGCTGAGCTCCCACATTGGCACCCACCCTGTAGCGAGGCCACCCCGTGGCCGATGGGGTTTGGCGTATTTGCACAGGCTCAATCGCTCAGAGGGCTGAGCTCCAACATGGGCATCCACCCTGTAGCGAGGTCACCCCGTGGCCGATAGGTTTCGTATATTTGCACAAGCCCAATCGCTCAGAGGGCTGAGCTCCCAACTGGCACTCACCCTGTAGCGAGGTCACCCCGTGGCCGATGGGCTTGGTGTATTTGCAAAAGCCCAATCGCTCAGAGGGCTGAGCTCCAACATGGGCATCCACCTTGTAGCGAGGCCACCCCGTGGCCGATAGGCCTTGAATATTTGCACAGGCCCAATCG
>PDWJ01001417.1_pt1 | contig 41232 bp, 41 predicted proteins | sample 1430881 | NCBI WGS metagenome assembly PDWJ01 (sample SAMN01162460, study PRJNA174530) | Oral metagenome, whole genome shotgun sequencing project. | biome: Marine environment; feature: Marine mammal; material: Swab sample of the gingival sulcus; isolation source: swab sample of gingival sulcus...
GGGTGTCACCAGCTCACAGTTCCAGCAACAGGTCACCTGGCAGCGGGCCTTGGAGGGCGAACTGTCCACCACCATCAAGGCGCTGTCCGGGGTGGAGGGCGCGGTGGTACACCTGGCCCTGCCGCAGCGGGACATTTTCAGCGACCGGTCGAGCAAACCGACCGCCTCCGTGCTGGTCTCGATGGTGCCTGGGAAAACCATGCCGGGCGAACAGGTGCAGTCCATCGTGCATCTGGTGTCTTCCAGCGTGGAGGATCTCGAGCCCGCGGCGGTCACCGTGGTCGACGGCAAAGGCACGCTGTTGTCCGCGGCCGGGGCGGGCGTCACCGGCGGGGGGATGCGCGATCAACAGACAACGGAATACGAGGGCCGGGTCACCTCCGCGCTGCAGTCGGTGCTCGACCGGGTAGTCGGCCCCGGCAACGCGGTAGCCACGGTTACCGCGGAACTGAGTTTCGACGAGGTGAACCGCACCACCGAGACGTTCACCCCAGCGGAGGGCACCCCGCCCCTGAACGAGTCGACCAGCTCCGAGGAGTACAACGGAAGCGGTACCGCGGTCAGTCGGACAAGACCAACGCGGTGAACAAGCTCACCGAACAGACCTCCCAGGCAGCGGGTGCGCTCACCCGCCAGTCCGTGTCGGTGGTGGTGGACTCGCAGGCGGCAGGCCCGGTGGACATGACCTCCCTGCGCGATGCCGTTGCCGCCGCCGCCGCGGTCAATCCCGAACGTGGTGACACGTTGTCGGTCACCCGGATGCCCTTCGACACCACCGGTTCCGAGCAGGCCGCGCAAATGGCCGAGGCCGCTGCCGAGGCGGCCCAACGCGAACAGGTCATCACACTGGCGCGCACCGGCGGGGTGATCCTGGCCTGCCTGATCTTGGTGATCATCGCCCTGGTGACGGGACGGCGCCGCCGCAGGCGCGAGGAGATCGAGGACCTGACGGCCATCGAGGAGCAGGCCCAATGGGCCCCGCTGGAGCAGCAGTTGCCGGCTGCGGAAGCACTGGAGGCACCGAAAACCGCTGAGGAAGAGCAGCCCGCGATCAATCAGTCACAGCGGATGGAGGTCGCCCAACTGGTGGATAACCAGCCGGGCGAGGTCGCCGAGCTGCTGCGTGGCTGGCTGGCGGACCGGAGAAGCTGATGGCTGCGGGGCAACGAGAACTGACCGGGACCCAGAAGGCTGCCGTCCTGCTGCTGCAGATGGGCAAGGACCGGGCCAGCAAGGTCTTGGCCGTCATGCACGAAGCCGAGGTCGAGGAGATCGCCGGCGAGATTCTCAAACTCAAGAGCCTGCCGGCCTCGGTGACCGACAACGTCATCGCGGAGTTCCACTCCCTGATCGGCGCCGGATCCGGTGGAACCCGCGGTGGCATGGAACCGGCCCGGCAGATCCTCGAGGGTCCGTTCGGACGGATGAAGACCGATGACATGCTGGAACGGCTGGCCAACAGTCCGGGCCGGATTCCGTTCGCCTTCCTGCGCGACGCCGACCCGCGGCAGCTGCTGAACCTGCTGTCGGCCGAGCACCCGCAGACCATCGCACTCGTCCTGGCCCACCTGCGCCCGGAGCAGGCATCGGCCATCATGTCCGGGCTGGAGCGCGGGCTGCAGGCCGACGTGGCCTGCCGGATCGCCAGCATGGATCGCACCTCACCGGAAATGATCCGCGCGGTGGCCGAGATCCTGCACCGGCGCACATCATCGGTACTGGACCAGGCGGAAACCAGCGAGGTGGGTGGCCTCAAACCGCTTGTGGAGATCATCAACCGAGCCGACCCCGGCACCGAGAAACTCATTCTGGAGGGACTGGAAGCCCGCGACGCCGACCTGGCCGAGAAGGTCCGCAGCAAGATGTTCGTGTTCGACGACATCCTCGGCTTGGAGGACCGGGCGGTGCAGATGGTGCTGCGCCAGGTGGAGTCCGGCGTGCTGGCCAAGGCGCTCAAGGGAGTCAAGCCCGAGGTCGCCGAGAAGGTGCTGGGCAACGTGTCCGAGCGGGCCCGGGAGAACCTCACCGAAGAGATCGAACTGCTCGGCAGGCTGCGGGTCAGCGAGGTCGAAGAGGCCAGGGCCCAGGTGGTCGCCACCATCAGGGCGCTGGAGTCGGCGGGCGAAATCGTGCTGCGCCGCGGCGAGGAGGAGGATGACTTCATTGCCTGAGCACATCGCGGTCCACCCGGCGGCAGGCTTCGTCGCACCCGAGAGCACGCACAACGACCACCAAGCGCACGCGGCGGGCTACGCGGCCGGATGGTCCGCGGGTTCCCGGGAGGCCAAGGCGGCCGCGGCCGAGGCCGCCGAGCGGTTGCGCAACGAGTTGACCGCTACCGCGAACGCTCAGCGGGCCGAGTTGGCCAGCGCCATCGCCGCGCTGCGGACCGCGGCCGAGGTGGTCGCCCAGCGCAGCAGCAGCGATGCCGAGCAACTCGCCGAAGTGATCCTGGACTCGGCCGTCCAACTGGCCACCGCATTGCTCGGCCACGAACTGAGCGCCGCGGCTGCCGGGCGGGCCGCCCTGGACCGCGTGGTACGGGAATGCCCGGCCCCGCCGGCTCAGGTGTACCTGCACCCTGCGGACATCGAGCAGCTACGGGCCGGGGACATTCCCGCTGGGGTGCGGGTCTGTGCCGACCCGGCCCTGGACCGCGGGGACGCCAGGGCCGACCACGAGCACGGACAGGTCGAACTGCGACTGGCCGACATGCTCACCGCCATGTGCGCGGCACTGGGAACCCGATGAGCCAGCTGATCGCCGACGAGGCATTGCGGCAGGCCCGGGAACGTGTCGATGCGGCGCTGCACAACGCCGCCGCCGCCCGCACCGCCCGGCACATCGGCACGGTGCGGCAATCCGTCGGGCTGGCCATCGATGTGCGCGGGGTTCCGGCGGCCATCGGCGACCTGGTGCGTATCGAACCGGAGATCTTCGCCGAAGTCGTTGCGGTCAAGGAGGACTCGGTCCGGTGCATGCCGCTGTCACATCCCACCGGGCTGAAAAGCGGGGCCAGGGCGCACTCGGCGGGAGCTCTGCGGGTGCCGGTCGGCGGCGCGCTGATCGGCCGGGTGATCAACGCGCTCGGCGAACCCATCGACGGAAACGGCCCGCTCACGGGCACCACACCGGTGCCGGTGGACGCCGCGCCGCCGCCGGCCCTGTCGCGCCGGCGGGTGGATCAACCGCTACCGCTGGGAGTCAGGGTGCTCGACACGCTGGTCCCGGCCGGTCGTGGCCAACGCTTCGGCCTGTTCGCGGGATCCGGCGTGGGCAAGTCCAGTTTGCTGTCGATGATCGCTCGCGGTACCGAGGCGCCCGTGGTCGTGCTCGCGCTGGTGGGCGAGCGTGGCCGCGAGGTGCGGGAGTTCCTCGAGGACGACCTGGGCGCTGCCGGGCTGGCCCGCAGCGTCGTGGTGGTCGCGACCTCGGACGAACCCGCACTGTTGCGGCTTCGCGCGGCCAGCACGGCGACCCGGATCGCGGAGTACTTCCGGGACCAGGGCCGCGACGTGGTGTTGATGATGGACTCGTTGACCAGGGTGGCGATGGCCCAGCGGGAGATCGGCTTGTCGGTCGGTGAGCCACCGGCCACCCGCGGCTATCCCCCATCGACGTTCTCGATGCTGCCGAGGTTGCTGGAACGGGCCGGGCCGGGGGCCCACGGGTCGATCACCGGCATCTACACGGTCTTGGTGGACGGTGACGACCACGACGAGCCGGTCGCGGACGCGGCCCGCTCCATCCTGGACGGACACGTGGTCCTGTCCAGGCGACTGGCCACGGCCGGTCACTTCCCCAGTATCGATGCGCTGGAATCGGTTTCGCGGGTGGCCTCCAGGGTCACCTCACCTGCACAACAGGCTTCCGGCCGGGCGCTGCGGGCTGTTCTGGCGGCCCGCCGGGAAGTGGCCGACCTGCTGGACGTAGGCGCCTACGCCGCGGGCAGCAACCGCTTGGTCGATGCCGCCCTCCAACACGAGGAACGGATCAACGGATTCCTGCGACAGGGACTGGACGAGGGCTGCACCGCCGAGGAGTCCTGGCAACGACTGGCCGCGCTGACCCAGCAGCTGGAGGCGACATCGTGACCGGCTTCAGGTTGACCGCGCTATTGCGGCTGCGGACCAGGCAGGCGGACGAGCCGGGCTGCGGCAGGCACAGCAGGACTGGGCCGCGGCACGGCAACGGGTCAAGGCGTTGGAACGCCTGCGGGACAAACACAATGCCGACCGGCGGGCCCAGACGCTGGCTGCCGAAGAACAGCGCGCGGAAATGTTCGTCTCGGCCCGGCACGCGGCCGCCGTCTTCGGAGGTGAACAACGATGACCGGCCTGGAGACGACGCTCGCCCGGGTAGCCGCGATCCGGTCCAGGTTCGAACCGCACGTGGTGCGCCAATACGAGATCGCCAACCTGTCCGGCGCGGCCGCCGCCCACAGCAAGAACAGCGTCCGAAACAACAACACCACCACCCAGAGCACGAGCACTGCCGACTTCGCAACCACGCTGCGCCGTGAGATCGACGCGACACACACCCCACTCGACCGGACGACCAGCGCATCCTCGGTACCCAGCAGTCCGTCGGTTGCCCGCTACACCGCACTGTTCGAATCGGCCGGCGCCAGCTACAGCCTGCCGCCCGGACTGCTGGCGGCCGTGGCCCAGGTCGAATCCGGCGGGAACCCGCGGGCTGTCAGCCCGGCGGGCGCCCGCGGTCTCATGCAGCTGATGCCGGCCACCGCACGAAACCTCGGCGTCGACCCGTTCGATCCGCAGCAGGCGGTGGACGGTGCCGCTCGCCTGCTGCGATCAGGACTGACCCAGTTCGGTTCGCTGGACTTGGCCTTGGCCTCCTACAACGCGGGCCCGGGCGCGGTGCGCAAGTACGGCGGCATTCCGCCGTACCCGGAGACCCAGAACTACGTGCGCAAGGTGAACGAACTGCTCGGAGCCGCCCGATGACCACCCCTGTCCCGCTCGGGCTACCTACCGTGGCGCCGAAGACCTCCGCCGCGCCTACCCAGCCGGCCGGATCGCCCGGCGCCGCAGCCGGTTTCGCGGCCGCCCTGGTCGCTCAGCTGAAACTGGCCGTCCCCCTTGCCGCACAACCCAATCCGTGTGTGAGCGCAACGTCGGCCGGCCATCCCGGCCCAGCGGCCGGGGTCAGCGGCCACCTGACCGAAGGAGTGCTCGCCGACGGACTGCTGCCCGGTGGGCCGCGGACAGCCGCAGCGGCCGCGGACCCCCCCTCCGCAACCGGCCCGGTGGCATCCGACGGCACCGCTGCGCTGCTCGGAGCTGTCCGGCGGGCCGGGACGAGCGCCGGCGTGCAGGCGGCCGCAACCACGGACCCGACAGACAGCACCACTGAGCCGCCCGGCGGGCAAGTCGCCGGCACCGAGACCGTGCACGACATGTCTGCCGAGGCCCAAGAGGCGGCCGGGCCGGACCCAGCCTTGCCCGGTCCCAACCAGGCAAGCCGCAACCAGCAGAGCCCCGGCCAACCGGGCGCGCACCCTCCCGGCTCGAACGCACCTGGCCCCAACGCACCTGGCCCCAACGTACCCAGCGCAAGCCTGCCTGACCCGAACCCGGCCGGCCCGGCCGCGGAACCGATGCACCCGGCGGGAACCGGACGCGAGACCGAGACCGGTGCCCGCACCGGCCCGCTGACCGGATCCACAGCCGAGCCGGCAGCAGGCACAACCGCCGCCACTGTGCAATCCGCCGCCGCGGTGCAGTCCTCCGCCGCCACTGGGCAGTCCGCCGCGGCCACTGGGCAGTCCTCCGCGGCCGCGGTTCAGGCCGCCGCCCCCACCTTCGCTCAACCGCCCGTCGACCCGGCCACCGGCCACCGTGCCAGCGTTCCGGCAACCCCCACCCACCTACCGAATACCCCTGCCCACCAGCCGCTCTCGCCGGCAGCACCACAGGTGCAGCCCGACCGGCCGACCGGCGCCGACGCGAACCAGGCAGGCGGCCCGGACCCGGTGCCGGCCCCCGACCGGGTGCCACCGCCGGCACCGGGCCCCTTGCCCGCCGACCCGGCCGGTCTACGAGTTCACCTGCTGGACGGGAGAATCGATCCGGTGGCGGGCACCGCCCGCACCGCGGAACCCACCGGGGCGAACCCCGCGCCACCGCCGGCACCGTCCCTGCCCGAACAGTTCCGGCTGCCACTGAGCTACCTTCGCTCCCTGGGCGAGGGAACCCATCGGCTGACCGTCCGCATCGACCCCGAACAGGTAGGCCCGGTGCGCATTGTCGCCGACATCAGCGGTGAGCAGCTGAGAGTCGTGATGCATCCGGCGACGGAGGCCGGGCGCACGATGCTGCGGGAGGCCATCACCGAGCTTCGGGCAGAGCTGGCCACGCACTCCCCCAAGTCCCAACTGGACCTCGGCGGTTCCCGGCCCGACTTCGGCAGCTCCCGTGGCGATCTCGGTGGTTCCGGCGAAAACGGCGGCGACCACGGCGGTTCGGCACGCAAGCAGCCGACTACGGCTGACCCGTCCGGGCCAACGCACACCGGTGCCACCAATACCACCCGATCCGGGACGAAGCAGGGCATTGCCGGCGGCGCGGAAGGCGGGGTGGACATCGTGACATGAGCCGGTCAGCCCAACCGGGTACACCGCCGCAGCGCCGAAGTCGACAACAGCTGATGCGACCACGGAACACGAGGAGAACAGATGTCGCAGATCGCCCCCGTCTCGTCGTCGGTACCGCCGGCCACCAGCCGTGAGGACCTCCTGACCGAGATCGAGGACAAGCGAACAGAAAGCGTGCGCACCCCCAGCAACGAGCTGGACAAGGATGCGTTCCTGCAATTGCTGGTGGCCCAGCTGCGCTACCAGGACCCGAGCAAGCCGATGGACGCCAGCGAGTTCATGGCCCAGAACGCCCAGCTCACCACCGTTGAGAAGATGACCGAGATGGCAGAGGTGACCCGCTCCTTCTTCGCCGTTCAGCAGAAGATGGCAGCCACCTCCATGGTCGGATCGATCATCACTTGGCAGGCCACGGATGGCAGCATCAAGACCGGAACAGTCGACTCAGCTTCGTTGGCCACGGACACGCCGACGCTGACTGTTGACGGTCGCAAGGTCGCCCTGGACGACGTCCGGTCGGTGGCCGCACCCGAGTCCTGACACGCGACCGGGTTTCCGCCTCCATCCACCCTGAAAGGACCCGCACCCATGCTCCGTTCGCTGTTCACCGGCATCAGCGGCCTCAAGTCGCACCAGACCATGATGGACGTCACCGGTAACAACATCGCCAATGTCAACACCAACGGTTACAAGTCCTCCTCCTCGCAGTTCCAGGACACGCTGTCCCAGTTGCTCAACGCGGCATCCGCGCCCGTCGGAGCCGGCCGTGGCGGTACCAACCCGGCGCAGGTCGGCCTGGGGGTGAAACTAGCCGGAATCACCACCAACTTCGGCCAAGGCTCCACCCAGATGACCGGGCGCAGCCTGGACATGCTCATCAACGGCGACGGGTTCTTCACGGTGCAGAACGGCAACCAGGAGATGTACACCCGTGCGGGGTCGTTCAGCTTGGACCGGGACGGCAACGTCGTCACGCTGCAGGGCGACAAGGTACGCGGGTACGCGCCCGGAGCCGCCGCCGGGGACCCGTTGACCGATCTGCAGATCGTGCTGGACGACCCCACCAACGGCAAGCTCGAGTCCTTCACCATCGGCCCCGACGGCGTCATCACCGGGGTGTACGCCAACGGCACCCGGCAGGAGGTCGGCACCCTGGCGATAGCACGTTTCGCCAACCCGGCCGGGCTGGAAAAGGCTGGCAATTCCCTGTACCGGGTCTCGGCGAACTCCGGCGTAGCCGGCACCAACCCGGAGACCGGTAAGCCGGGCGAGCCAGGTTTCGGCACCATCACTACCGGCGCTCTGGAGATGTCGAACGTGGACCTGGCCACCGAGTTCACGAACATGATCATCTCCCAGCGTGGTTTCCAGGCGAACTCCAAGATCATCAGCACCTCGGATGAGATCCTGCAAGAACTGGTCAACATGAAGCGCTGACACCGCGTGTGCGCCGGCCGCCCGGTTTCCTCTCAGTCTGGTTGCGGCACAACACCTCACAACGCCCAATACCGGCGACCACAGATCCGTTGTCCGTGGTCGCCGGTGTCATGCAGGCGATCACGGTGGTCGGCGCGGGGCGGGCGGCCCGGTCACGACCGCGGCGGATGATGCCCAGTGGCGGTTGCCCGACGCCGGAAGGCCACGCGTCGACGTTCGCCGGCCTGTTGCTGCAGGTCCCCAAGACCATGACACCGCCGAACCTGTCCAACAGAGCCGAAACGGCCGCCGGTATTCCACCCGCATCGCCCACATCGACCCCTATGGCGCTGTTGGGGTACGTATGGCGCCGGCACGCCGCTACCCGACGTACCCCAACAGCGCCATAGGGTCCAGGACGACCGGTTCGGCCTCTCGGAGAGCGACCGGAATGACCGGCCTGGGCACGCCCCGTGGCCCCGCGCTCAACGGCGACGAGCCGGCGAACAATCTGGGTGAATGGTGCTCTTCGCCCGCAAGGTACATACAACCCGGGTGCCACGGCAGCGGCCGAATCTTCCTCAGAAATGCCACAGATTCACCGATAGGAAGGAAGAAGGGCCCACGGAAGGGCCTAAACCCTAGAGACCCAAGGATGGCCTCAAGTGATCATGCTGACTCGCCTGAACGGGGCGCAGTTCGCTGTGAACCCCGACCTACTGGAACGTGTCGAGGCAACCCCGGATACCGTCCTCACCCTGCTCGATGGGACGAAATACGTTGTGCTCGAGCCGGTCTCCATCGTCATCGAAGAGATCCGTGACTACCGGGCCGGCATCATCGCGGCCGCCCGGTTCCTGGAGAACACCCCACGCCTGGCTGCCGTGCCCACCGTGATGCCGAGTGAGGACTACCTGGCACCGGCAATCCCGATTCACGGGAGGAAGTCGTAATGGATCCGATTACGATTGTCGGTCTGATCATCTCCTTCAGCGCCATCCTCACAATGATGACGCTGGAGGGTGTCTCGCCGGTTCAAGTGATTCTGCCGGCGCCCATGATCGTGGTGCTCGGCGGAACCTGGGGCGCCGGCCTCGGAGGCCTGGTGAAAGCGGACATCGCGTTGATCATCCAGTCGGTGATCAAGGCCTTCACCGGCAAGATCCCCGACCCCAGTGGCACCATCGAAGAGGTGGTCGCGCTGGCCGAGCGCGCTCGCCGCGAAGGCCTACTGGCCCTGGAGGACGCGGTCTCCGGGATCTCCAACGAGTTCCTCAAGGAAGGACTCCAAGCCGCTATCGACGGCACGGACCCGGAGGACCTCAACAACATCCTGCTGGACAAGGTGGAAGCCAAGCGCTCGAACGACAAGGTCGGCAGCAAGTTCTTCTCCGACATGGCGGCACTGGCTCCCACCATGGGCATCATCGGCACCGTGATCAGCCTGGTGCACGTGCTGGGTAACCTGGCCGACCCGGGCGCCCTGGGCCCGCTCATCGCGGCGGCCTTCGTGGCCACCCTGTGGGGCCTGATGACCGCCAACGCGATCTACCTGCCGTTGTCCAACCGGCTCAAGCGCATCTCCGAAGTCGAGATCGCGGGCATGACTGTCGTGGTGGAGGGGATCCTGGCCATCCAGTCCGGGGCCAACCCACGCGTCGTGCAGCAGCGGTTGACCAGCCTGGTTCCGCAAAAGGCCCAGAAGGCTGCGGCATGAGCGGCGGGAGGTCCCACCGTGGGGGGCACCACGAGGAGGAACACGGCGGGCACGAGGCGTGGGCGGTGCCATACGGTGACATGCTCACCGTCCTGATGGCGCTGTTCATCGTCCTGTTCGCGATCAGCCAGGTCGACCAGGACAAGTACGTGGAACTCGCCCGCGGCCTGGCCGAGGGGTTCGGAACCTCGCACACCGCGCCACTGGCCGGCAACACCACGGTGATCGAAGGCGAGATCGGGAACCCGCAACCAGTCGAGCTGGACACCTCGGCGGCCCCGATGCCGGTTACGCTGACCACCCTGGACGACCAGCTGCAGCAGTTGCAGCAGGAACAACGCCGAAAGGCGACGGAGAAGAACCTGGCGGCCGCCGAAGCGGAACTGGACCGCCTCCTGGATATCCAGGACCAACTGCAGGGCGCCCTGTCCGAGAAGGGCCTTGGCGACCGTGTCACCTTCCGCGTCACCGAGCGTGGGCTGGTGGCCGCAGTGGTCGCCGACGACGTGTTCTTCGCCAGCGCCAGCGCGTCGATGCAGCGCACCGGCTACGACGTGCTGGACGTGCTCGGACCGGTCCTGGCCGGGCTGCCGGAGGCGGTCGCCGTGGAAGGCCATACGAACCACCTTCCGCTGCTGGGCGGTCGGTACCGGGACAACTGGGAGTTGTCCGCGGCCCGGGCCTCCACGGTGGTCTCCCACCTGGTCAGCGCCTATCACATCGCCCCGCAGCGGCTGGTGGTCACCGGCTACGGCCAGACCCGTCCGCTCTACCCGCAAGACGACCCCAAGGCCATCGTCGGCAACCGCCGGGTGGACCTGGTCGTCCTGGACGAGAAACCGCTGGCCGTGCGCGCTCTGCTCCCCCAGCTGGCGCAGGCCCGCGGCATTCCCACCGCCGACCCGGCCGGACGCTCCTGAGGACAACCCGAACCCCGACCCCGAGAGGACCACCATGAGTACCGCAGCCCCACCTCGTCCGCCGCGTGCACCGATTCAGCGTGGCCCCGGCAACGGCGCGGCCAAGGCAGCCCCCGGCGGTAAGGACGGCGCCGAAGCGCAGGAGCAGTCCGATGCCAAGAAGAAACTGGGCAAGAAGCAACTGCTCATCCTGGCGGTGGTGGTCCTGGCCGTCGCCGCAGCCGCCTACTACTTCCTGGTCATGAAGGGCGGTTCCGGCCCGGTCGAGGAGCCGGAGCCGCAGCCCGGTGAGGTGCTGGTCCTGGACGCCATCAGCCTGAACCTGGCCGAGGGCCACTACCTGCGCGTCGGAGTGGCTCTGCAACTGGTGGCCAGCGAAGACGGGGGTGGTGGGCACGGCGGTGGCGGCCAGACGCCGGACGGCAGTCTGGCCAAGGACCTGGTCATCAGCACGTTCAGTGGGCGAACCGTGGAGGAACTGTCCGATCTGGAACACCGGGACGAGATCAAGCACGAGCTGGCGGAGAAGATCGCTCACGCCTACCACGACGAGGTGATGGACATCTACTTCACCGACTTCGTCACCCAGTAGTGCCTGGCCGGCGAGTCCCTCGTTCGGGTGCACTCGCAGCGCGAGTACGCCCGGAAAAGCCCGAACTCTCCAGCCTGGCCTGGTGTGTGCCGATACGTCCGTGGTGAGCGCGGACCCTCAGCCCTCGAAACTCGCCTCGACGCGCCGCAGCCGGCGCGGCGAGGTGACCAATTTCGATTTCTCCGCGCCGCCGCTGATGAGCCGGGAACACACCCGCATGCTGGAGATCGCGTTCGAGACCTTTGCCCGGCAGTGGGCCACCCAGCTGGGCTCGCGGTTACGATGCGCGACGGACGTCGCGCTGACCGCCGTGGACGCCGAGCCGTACGACAGCTTCGCCAAGAACCTGATCTCCCCCACCGTCTTCGTGCTGTTCAGTTTCGACGGGATGTCGGCGGCGAATTCACCGGGGAATGGTCGGCCGGGCTTTGGAGAGCATCAACTACGCGTTCGCTTCGATCGCCCCGATGACTCCCCGGATCGACGGATTCGTGCAGGATCCGCAGTTGCTGGCGGTGGCCAAGGCGGCGGACATGATGCTGGTGGCCAAGTTCGAGGTACAGCTGGGTGACATCACCGAGACTGCCAGCCTGATGACCCCGTTGGGGCCGATCGCCAAGGCACTGTCCGACATCACCGGACGCGACACCCGCACCGCCGAAGAGATCCGCCGGGCCAGTGAAGCGACGCGCATGATGACGCAGGGACTGTCCGAGGTGCCGGTGGACGCGGTAGTGGCGATGGCTCCGACCATCTCGGCCCCCAATGCCATGCTCTCCCTCTCGGTCGGCGACCTGGTCAAGCTCAGCCATCACACCACCACCCCGCTGTACGTACGAGCAGGTGAGACCACTGTGGCCCGCGCCGTGGTGACGACCAAGGGCAACGTGCGGGCCTGCCTGATCGTGAACTCCGAGGAGGACAACCCATGAGCGACACCGGCACCCGCGCCACCGAACAGCAGGAGCGCACCCGGACCAACCGGCAAGCCGCCGATGCGGCGATGCCGCTGATCCCGGCGCCCTCGGAGTTGTCGGCGGCCGAGGGTGAGCACGTGGCCCCGGACGAGGAGTTCCCGGCCTTCACGGTCACGTTCAACGGCAGCCGCAGTGGCGAGGTGGTTCTCGTCCTGCACGCCGAGGTGACCCGGTCGCTGACCGAGGCCGCCGAGGACCTGCAGCTGACCGATGCGGTGGCGCCGGCCATGAAAGCCGCCGCGGAGAGCCTGGGTCCGTGCGTGCTCGGCCAGGTCCAGCAGGTGGCGGTCACCGAGATCAACGCTCGCCGGTCCTACGACCTGCTCCCGCTGGAATCCGGCGGACGGGTTACCGCCTGGCTCGGGGTGCTGACCCGGCAGGAGACCGCAACACCGAAAACCGATGCCAACAAGCCGGTCACCGGCCTGAACCTGCTTCGAGACGTGGAGATGACGCTGTCGGTCGAGATCGGCCGGGCCAGGATGAGCGTTCGCGAACTGCTCGCGCTCGCACCGGGCACCGTCGTGGAACTGGACCGGGCGGCCGGTGCGCCGGCGGATCTGCTGGTCAACGGGCGGCTGATCGCCCGCGGCGAGGTGGTGGTGGTCGACGAGGACTTCGGACTGCGGATCACCGAGATCCTCCCGCCCGGTGGCGAGGGCTCGGACCGAGTATGACCGGTCTGCTGATTCAGGCCTTCTTCGCTCTGCTGGCGGTACTCGGGGTCATCTGGGCCGCCGCGTCGCTGGCCCGCCGCAACGGGATGGGAAACGGCACCGGGGCCGCACTGCGGGTCCACGACCGGACGGTGCTGAGCCGGGACGCCGGCCTGGCGGTCGTCGAAGCGGGCGGCCGGGCGTTCCTGGTGGGTGTGACGGCCCAAAGCGTCTCGCTGGTCAGCGAACTGGACCCGCAGGACCTGCCCGTTGGCCAGCCGGCCGGTGCCGGCGGCACCCTGCGGCCACTGCTGTCCGCGCTGCAGTCACGAACCACCCGCCGCACCGACATCGCTCGCGGGCTGGGGCTGGGCGCCGATGGGTAGCCGGCCATCGATGAGCACCCGCACGGCGGTCCTGGGGGTCCTGGCCGGCGTCGCGCTGCTTGCGCTGCCCGCCGTGATCGGCACCGCGGCGGCCGGCGCGGCCCCCGCGCCGGCCCCTAGCCCGACCGGCACACCTGGGGTGTCGGTGAACATCGACGGCGTCGACGGCGAACCCAGCACGTCGCTGGTGATCCTGCTCGGGATCACTGCACTGTCGGTAGCTCCGGCCCTGTTGTTGCTGACCACATCGTTCACCAAGATCCTGGTCGTCCTGTCGCTGACCCGCAACGCGTTGGGCCTGCCCAGCACCCCACCCAACCAGGTGCTGGCCGGGCTGGCCCTTTTCCTGTCGCTGTTCATCATGGGGCCGGTGATGAGCCAGGTGAACGATGCCGGGATCCAGCCGTTCCTGTCCGGGGACATGACTCAGTCCCAGGCGATCGAGGCCGGAAGCGAGCCGCTGCGGGAGTTCATGCTCGGGCACACCCGCTCGGAGGATCTGGCCCTGATGACCCGCTCGGCCGGCAACGAAAACCCCACCAGCCCGGATACGGTGCCGATGACCACGTTGATCCCGGCATTCGTCCTGTCGGAACTGCGGGCCGCGTTCATCATCGGATTCGTCATCTTCGTGCCGTTCCTGGTCATCGACCTGGTGATCGCCGCCATCCTGATGAGCATGGGCATGATGATGCTGCCCCCGGTCACCATCTCACTGCCGTTCAAACTGTTGCTGTTCGTGCTGATCGACGGGTGGGCACAGATCATCACCGCCCTCGTCGGCAGCTATTCCTGACCCCGGGGGCACGCCATGACAGACACCGAGGTCCTGGAGATCGGCGCCGCCGCACTGACGATGGGCGCCAAGCTGGCCGCTCCGTTCCTGATCACCGCGCTGGTGGTCGGGTTCACCATCTCGTTGTTCCAGTCGATCACCCAGATCCAGGAGATGACACTGACTTTCGTACCCAAGATGATCGCCGTCTCAGTGGTGGTCATGGTCTTCGGCCGGTGGATGATCAACCAGATGATCAGCTTCAGCCACGGCATGTTCGACCGGATCCCCACCTTGCTGAGCGGGTAGACCGATGACACTGGAACTGCCGCTGACCTGGTTGGTCGGGGTGCTGCTGGCTGCCGTGCGCATCGGCGGTTGGCTGCTGATCGCCCCGCCGTTCAGTCACGGCGCCATCCCGGCCCGGGTCCGGGTGCTGTTGTCGGTGGGGCTGGCGTTCTCGGTGGCACCGGCAATCCCCGCCGACCTGCTGGCCGGCTCGGCGGCACCCCAGACCATGCGCCTGATCCTCACCGGGGCAACGGAATTCCTCATCGGGTCGGGACTGGGCCTGATGACGATGATCATCTTCGCCGCCCTGCAGGTGGCCGGCACCGTCATCGACCTGATGGCCGGATTCGCGATGAGCCAGATCTTCGATCCGCTGACCGGGTCCGGCGCCGCTGTGCTGGGCCGGATGTATCACATGACCGCGCTGGTGCTGCTTTTCGCCACCAACGCGCATCTGGTGGTGCTCGGCGGGCTGCTGCGCACCTATGCCGAAGTGCCCGTAGGCGCGACGGTGAACCTGTCCGGCCTCGCCCGCGAAGGCACCGATGTGTTTGCCGGCATGTTCCTGGCTGCGATCCAGATCGCCGCTCCCATCTTGGCGGTCCTGTTCCTGACCGACATCGGGCTGGGCCTGCTGACCCGGGTCGCCCCGGCGCTGAACGCCTTCGCCATGGGGTTCCCCATCAAGATCCTGGTCACGGTGGTCCTCATCGGACTGAGCTATGCCGGGCTCGGCGACCTCCTGCGCGCGCTGACCGAGCAGGTCCTCGACGTGTACGGACGGTTGTGGCCGTGACCGTCGTTGACCGATGAGCAAGGACGACGCCGGCGAAAAGAAGCACGCACCGTCGGCGAAGAAGCTCAAGGACGCTCGGGCACAGGGCCAGGTGGCCCGTACCCCGGACGCCAGCGCCTGGGTGGGCATCGGCACCGGCGGCGCGGTCCTGCCGCTGCTGCTGGACCGGTTCCGCACCGGGTTCGCCGAGCGGTTCCAGGTGATTCTGCGGACGATCTCCACTCCTGACCCGCACGTCACCGAGCAGGTCTTGGCGCAGGCCCTGAAAGACGTGGTGGCCACCGTGTTGCCGTTCAGTGCGCTGCTGTTGGTGGTCGCGATCGGTATCAACGCGGCGCAGGGCGGCATCTATCTGGCCACCAAGGCGGCCAAACCCAAGGTCGAGAAACTCAATGTGCTCAAGGGCCTCAAGCGCCTGTTCTCCAAGAAGACCCTGTGGGAGGGACTCAAGACCCTGGTCAAAACCCTCGTGGTGGGCACCGTGTTGTGGCAAACCATGCGCGGCGTCACCCCGCTGCTGGTCACCGCCGGACAGCTACCGCTGGCTGCGGTGCTCGAAGCGGTCTCCGACGGCACGACAGGGCTGATCCGCTCCGCGGTCGCCGCCGGGTTGGTCATCGCCGCAGCGGACTACGTCGTCGCACGCCGCCGGAATCTCAAAGATCTACGGATGACCGACAAAGAGGTCCGCGACGAGCAGAAGCAGACCGAGGGCGACCCGATGCTGAAGGGGCAGCGGCGGTCGCGGGCGCTGGCGATGAGCCGCAACCGGATGATGAGTGAGGTGTCCAAGGCTGACGCGGTACTGGTCAACCCGACTCACGTGGCGGTGGCGTTGCGCTACGAACCGGAGAAGGGAGCACCGCGGGTGGTGGCCAAGGGCGGGGATGCGCTGGCGGCCAAGATCCGGGCCAAGGCGAGCGAGCACCGGGTGCCGATGATCGAGAACGTCGGACTGGCCCGGGCGCTGTATTTCTCCTGCGAGGTGGGCGCGGAGATCCCGCTGGAGCTGTACACCGCCGTCGCCCAGGTGCTGGCGTTCGTGATGCGGCTGCGCACCCGCGGCGCCTCGTCCGGTATGCACCGGCTTCAGGTGAACGGCATTCCGGCCGATGCAATGAAACGGCGCCCGCGCCGACGTCGCCGTACCCCGGAAAGGACAGCGTGAGCAACAGCAACCCCCTCTCCCGCAGACGGCGGGACAGCCGCAACCGGTCTGCGGCAGCCCGGCTGGGCGTGTCCGGCCTGGCGGTACCGGTGGGCGTGGTCGGCATCGTGTTGCTGTTGGTGATCCCCATCCCGGCCGTGCTGCTGGACATGCTGATCGCGTTCAACATCACCATCGCACTGGTGATCCTGCTGACCAGCATGTACGTGCGCCGCCCGCTGGAGTTCGCCATCTTCCCCTCGTTGTTGCTGGTCTTCACGTTGTTCCGGCTGGGACTCAACGTCGCCTCGACCAGGCTGGTGCTGGCCGGTGGATACGCCGGCAAGGTCATCGACGCGTTCGGCAGCTACGTGGTGTCCGGTTCGCTGGTGATCGGGCTGGTGATCTTCAGCATCCTGGTGGTCATCCAGTTCGTGGTGATCACCAACGGCGCCGGCCGGGTCGCCGAGGTCGGTGCCCGGTTCACCCTGGATGCGATGCCGGGCAAACAGATGGCAATCGACGCCGACCTGAACTCCGGCCTGATCGACGAGGACACGGCCCGCAAACGTCGCGCCGAGGTATCCGCCGAGGCGGACTTCTACGGTGCCATGGACGGCGGGTCGAAGTTCGTCAAGGGCGACGCCATCGCCGGCATCGTGATCACGCTGATCAACCTCGTCGGCGGGTTCGTCATCGGCATGGTGCAGCGCGACATGTCCCCCGGCGAGGCGCTGAGCACCTATTCGCTGCTGACCGTGGGCGACGGCCTGGTGTCCCAGATCCCGGCCCTGCTGATGTCGGTGTCCACCGGTCTGATCGTCACCCGGGCCACCACCCAGTCCGACATGGGCACGGACGCGGCCGCCCAGCTGACCCAGCACAAGCCGGCCCTGCAGATCGCCGGTGGCGCGGCTGTCGTGTTCGCCCTCATTCCCGGCATGCCGAAGCTGCCGTTCCTACTGGTGGGTTCCGGCTTGCTGCTGGCTGCGCAACGCACCCGGACGGACGACGCCCCGGCCGAGCCCGACGACACCGAATCCGAGGCGGGGCCCGCGCTGCCACAGCCTGATTCGCCGGCCGCACTGATGAGCCAGATGCGGGTGGACCCGCTGGAGATCGTGCTGTCCGCAGACATCATCGATCTGGTGGACACCGGCACCGGTGGTGACCTGTTGGAGCGGGTGCGGTCGTTGCGGCGCAAGGTGGCGCTGGAACTGGGGTTCGTCGTGCCTCCGGTGCGCACCCGGGACAGCATCGACCTGCCCAGCTCGACCTACGTCATCCGGATCAGCGGGGTGGAAGTCAGCCGCGGCCAGGCGCCACCGGGCAAGGTGCTCGCCCTGGGCGAGAACCTGACGATGCTGCCCGGCAACCCCACCACCGAGCCGGTGTTCGGGCTGTCCGGGCGGTGGGTGCCGGTCGAGCTGCGCCATCAGGCGGAGATGATGGGTGCCACCGTGGTGGACCGGGCCTCGGTCCTGGTCACCCATCTGGCCGAGATCATTCGCACGCACGCGGCCCGGTTGCTGTCCAGGGAAGACACCCGAGCCCTGGTCGACTCGGTCAAGGCCGACAACCCAGCGCTGGTGGAGGAGCTCGTGCCCGGCGCGCTCAGTCTGGGTGAGGTGCAGCGGGTGCTGCAAGCGCTGCTGGATGAGGCGGTCCCGGTCCGCGATCTGCCGCACGTGTTCGAAGGACTGTCGCTGCGGGCCAAGACCAGCACCGACCTGGACTCCCTGGTCGAGGCCGCCCGCACCAGCCTGGGCCCGGCGATCGCTGCCCAGCATGCCGTCGACGGGATTCTCAACGTGGTCACCCTCGATCCTGCGATGGAGCAGATGCTGGCGGAATCGGTGCGCCCCGGCGAGCACGGTGCCACACTGTCTCTACTGCCAGGGCCGGTCGAGTCGCTGCTGCAACAGCTGGCGGCCCGTCAGGCCGACGCGGAGAACTCCGGCCAACGCTGCGTCCTGGCGGTCTCCCCCGGGCTACGCCTGCCGATGCGCCGCCTGCTGGCTCTCGGCCTACCGAAGCTGCCGGTGCTCAGCTACGCCGAGGTCACCTCCGGTGGCCTCCAGATCAACACGGTTGGGACGGTGACGCACCATGACGCGCTTACTGCTTGAGGGTGCCGACATCGAGGAGTTGCTCGGTCAGATCCGCGCCGATCACGGCCCGCGTGCCCGCATCGTCAAGGCGGAGCGGGTCCGCACCGGCGGCCTCGCAGGTTTCTTCAGCAAGGAACACTTCGAGGTCACCGTCGAGGTCGACGACGACGCGGACGGCCGAGCCGGCCACGAGGAGCAGCACCTCGAGGACACCGCAGCAGCGACCGGCGCCGGGGGCCGGGCCACCGGTGGCGACGAGCTGGCCCGGCTGCCGCAGCAGACCGGGCGCGAGGAGGCAGCGGAGAACGACCCGGCGCTGCGCAACGATGTGACCGTAACGCCGGCGCAACCGGCCACCGCCCGGATCCCCGGCCCTCGGCCGTATTCGCCGTGGCGGCCGAAACCGGTCCGCCCTGCCGCGCAGGGCCGGCAGCCGGCAGAGGCACCGGAGCCGCCACAGTCCCCGAAGCAACCACAACTCCCGGAGCCACCACAATCCCCGGAGCCACCACAATCCCCGGAGCCACCACAATCCCCGGAGCCACCACAATCCATCGACCTGACGGATTCCAGGCCACCGGCCAAGCCGCGAACCGGCCCCACCGCCACCGACCCACTGGACCGGCTGATCGCCGCCGCCGAATCCGCCGAAGGGTTCACCCGCAGCCTGAACGGGTCCGTCCCGTTCGCACCCCCGGACCCGGCCGCCGCCGTCCACCAACCGGTCTCCGCACGCCCCCAGCCGAGTCCGAACCCGGACCCGGGCAAGCACCGCGGCGATTCCTTGCCCGCCGCGGCGGGACCCGGCGAGCAAGACCGGGACTGGCACGCCACGGGCGAGGATGCCGACAGCACCGACCCGGCGAACCCAACCGACCCGGCGAGCCCAACCGAACCGGGCTGGGCAGACTCGGCTTTGAGTGATTCACCGTTCGCCGCCGACTCCGCCGAAGCCTTCGCGGCCGTACTCCAGCAGGCACGCAAGCGGGCTGCCGGGCTGGATCCCGAGGACACCGGGGAACCTGCTCACCGAGCACGGCACGTGCGTCCGGTGCAATCCGCCCGGTGGCTGACCGCGGACGCGCCGGAACACCAGCCCGCGGACGAGGAATCGCGCGCTGAGCGCCACGCCGAAGACCCGGACCACCAGGGCGCCGGCCGCCGCAGCACGCACCACCACAGCACACCCCAGCCGCCGCCGCTGGATGTGGGCGCGGACCGGACCGTCCCGGACGAGAATGATCTCGCCCAGGCTCCGGATGCGGCCGAGCCCAGCCAACCGCCGGAGACACCGGAGACGCCGGAGACGCCGGAGACGCCTGAGACGTCTGAGACGGCAGGCGGCGGCGGGCCCGGGTACGCCGGCCCGCACTCGCCCGCGCCCACGATTCCGCCCGATCCGGACGACCTGGCCGGCCGGCTGGCCGACCTCGGAATGCCGAAGCAGCTGTGCACCGGGGTTCGGAGCATGCCCGACCTGCTGGACCGGTTGAACCGTTTGGAGCACGGGCGGATGGCCCGCCCGGCCGCCGGACAACTGGTAGCGGTCGTGGCCGATCCCGCCACGGCCGCCCACAAGGGCGCGGAATTGGCCGCCCGCTGGCGGCTAGCGCCGCACGCTGTGGTGGACGCGGACGGCCTGGACGCCACGGCGGCCCACGAACTGCGCCAGCAGGTGGCGGCGACGCGGCGCCCGCACATCGTCGCTTTCCGGGCCTCACGTGCCCTGGACGATGCGGAATGGGCGGCCGACCTGCTGATCGCGCTGGCTGCCCACCAGGTGATCCTGGTCGCGGACGCGACCTGGGACACCGCTGAGCTCACCCGCTGGATGCGAGCGCTGCAGGTTCCGGTGACCGCGGTGTCGTTGGTGAATACCGCCGGCAGCCCCGCACCGGCCACGGCCCTGGGGTGGCCCGCCCCGGTAGCCGAACTGGAAGGCGAGCGCGCCGACGGTCCGGGCTGGGCGCGGTTGCTGCTGGCCCGGGCGGTGGGTGAGCTGCCGTGAACACCCGGTTGGTGACGGTCATCGCGCTGATTCTGGGGGGACCGAGCATCTACACCATGCTGCAGGGCAGGCTGGACCCGGACGCGGCGATGATCAGGATCATGGGTGCCGTCGCATTCGGGGTCTTCACCGATCTCGCGGTACGTGGCTATGTCAGTCTGGCCGGGCCGGGCGCGACGGACCAACAGGCCGATCCGGAACCGGCCGGCCCCACCCCCACGCCCGAAGACGCGCCGTCCCCGGCGACCGGTCCACCCGCGACCGACGGACAGTCGTAAAATGGCCTTGTGCTCGTACTCACTCGCCGTACCGGCCAGAACGTGATGATCGGTGACGATGTCGTCGTCAAGGTGCTCGACGTCCGCGGGGACGTCGTCCGGCTGGGCATTGAGGCGCCCCGGTCCACCAAGGTGCACCGCGAGGAGGTTTATGAGGCGGTGCGGCAAGCCAACGAGGCCGCAGCGGCTGCAGCGAACGACGATGCGGCCGCCGCGCTGGCCAAGTCGCTGAGCCGCCCGAAACCCGGCTGAACCGCCCACAACAGCCAAACGGCAGCCCTTTCCGTCCAACCCCGGGTAGTTCAGCACCGATGAAACTGCTGGTTTATGCGGCGCGTATGGCTTGCGTGGGGCCGAGCACCGGACAAGGATGCCGATATGGGCGCATTGCCTGTTCGAACCACAGCACGGAGCCGCCGCGCGGCCGCCAGACAGCATGATGCTCGGTCCCACCGCGGACGTGTCCCCGTCGCCGCCGCCGGACACGTACCGGCGACCACCTGAGCGATGACACGCGAGAGCGTGATCGACGCTCCGCCCCCACTGCCCACCGGGACACCGTCGACCGAGGGGCTCGAATCCCTGTCCGGGCGTGGACCGCAGCCGCGACCGGGCGCTGCCGGGTGGCACGGGAGTCGGCACACGACCTGGCACTGGGCGTGGTTGTTGCTGCTCGCCGTGGTCATGTACGCGGTGGTAGAGATGTCTTTCCTGGTCGGGTTCGCCACCCAGAGCGTCGTCGCCGTCTGGCCGGCCGCCGGACTGGCCTACTGGATGGTCACCCGATACGGAGCACGAGCCGCTCCGTTCGTTCTGCTCGGCGACCTCGGCTACTCACTGGTCCACCTCGACCCCAAGCCCTTCTACCTGACCGTCAGCGCGGGCAACACGCTCGCGGCCCTCGCCGCCGCGGTCATCGTCAAACGCCTACTCGGCGCCGCAGACCCGTTCGGCTCGGTCCGCAACGCCGCCAGCTTCGTCGCCGCCGGAGCCGGGTCGTTGTCAGTCGTGGCCGCCACTTTCGGCACCACCCTGGTGAGCTGGCACTTTCACCTGCCACCGGCAGCAGTGGACAACCTCGCATGGAGATGGATGCTGTCGGACTACACCGGCACGATCGTCATCGCACCACTGTTGTTCGCCCTGTCCCGCAGGACCGGGCCGCCCCAACCCCCACCGCGCCACGACGTCGGTGAGCTGGTCGCCCTGCCGGTCATGCTGGCCGTCATCTGGGCACTGGCCAGCAGCCCGCTGTCCGGGCTGCTCGGGGTGTACCCCATCGTGCTGTTGACGATGCCGTTCGTGGTCTGGATGGCAACCAGGACCCCTAGCCCACTGCGCCTGGCCGCCAGCTACTTCGTCGTCACCGCTTTCTCGCTGGTCCTGACGCTGACGCGGACCGGGGCCACCGAAGCCGCTTTCCTGACCGTTCAGCTGTACGTGTGCGTGGTAATCGGCACCGGGTTGCTGATCCACGGGCTCGGTTGCGAACGCCGCCAGCTGGTCCAAGACCTGGTGCGGGAACGATCCGAACTCGAGCGCCGGGTCGCCGACCGCACCGCCGCCCTGTCGGCCGAGGTGAACGAACGGGAGAAGCTCGCCGAAGAGTTGCACGTGCTGGCCAGCACCGACTCACTGACCGGGCTGGCGAACCGGCGGCACTTCCTGCAGCTGACGCAGGTGGAGATGGAGGCGTTGCGGGCCAGCAACAAACCGATGTCCGTCATCATGATCGACCTCGACCACTTCAAACAGATCAACGACACGATGGGCCACGCAACCGGCGACGAGGTCCTGCGGTGTGTGGCCGAGGTGACTCAGGAGTGCTTGCGCAGCAAGTCCGACCTCGTGGCCCGGCTCGGAGGCGAGGAGTTCGCGGTCCTGCTCCCGGACACCGGCCTGCGCGGCGCGGCCCGGTTCGCCGAACGGCTCCGGCTGGCCGTCGAGGTGGCCGTCGGGCCGGCCAGCCATGTGGCCCCGCTGACCTGCAGCCTCGGAGTGGCCGAAGCCGACGTGTGCGACCCCGACCTCGACGCGCTGCTGTGCCGGGCCGATGCCGCCTTGTACCGGGCCAAGCAGTCCGGACGCAATCAAGTCTGCCTGCAGCCTGCCAGCGCACCGGCCGAGCCGCGGACTGGGCGGCACGTACGGACTGGGCGGCAGTTGGAGGCGGGTTGTCAGCCACTCGCGCTGCCGGCTGACGGACAGGACCGGCTGACGGACAGGACCGGCTGACCGGCGGGGCAGGGTCACCGCCGCCGGGCAGCGGCCAACCCGGATCGCGGCCATTGCCGCGGTGCCTGCGCCGACTGCTGCTGCGCTTGCGCCCATTGCTGCTGGGCTTGGGTCACCGGCCGGCCGGGACGCTCCAGCACGGGGCCACGCCACAGGTGGCACAGCGCCAACGCGAGCGCGTCCGCGGCGTCCGCCGGGCTGGGCCGCTGCGGCAACCGCAAGATGTGGGTGACCATCGAGGTGACCTGGGCCTTGCCGGCCCGCCCCGATCCGGTCACCGACGCCTTGATCTCACTCGGGGTGTGCATCGTCACCGGCACCCCTGCCTGGGCGGCGGCGAGAACGGCCACCCCGCCCGCCTGGGCGGTACCCATCACCGTACGCAGGTTGGCCTGGCTGAACACCCGCTCCACAGCCACCGCGTCCGGGCGGAACTGTTCGAGGAGTTCCGCGACACGGGTATGCACCTGGCCGAGCCGTTGCGCCAGTTCGTCCGTGGAACTGGTGCGCAGCACCTCGACGTGCACCAAACTGGCCGTCCGGTGCCGGGAACCGTCGACGATACCCAGTCCGCACCGGGTCAGGCCCGGGTCGACGCCAAGCACCCGCATCGCAGCAGCCTCAGCCGACCTCGGCCATGACCTCGTCGCTGACGTCGAAGTTGGCGAAGACGTTCTGCACGTCGTCGGAGTCCTCCAGTGCTTCGATGAGCCGGAACGCCTTGCCCGCCCCGTCGGCGTCCAGTTCCACCTGGTTGGCGGGCAGCCACTGCGCCTCGGCGGAGTCGTAGTCGATGCCTGCCTCCTGCAGAGCAGTGCGTACGGCCACCAGGTCGCCGGGTTCGCTGATGACCTCGAACGCCTCGTCCAGGTCGTTGACCTCTTCCGCGCCGGCGTCCAGCACCGCAGCGAGCACGTCGTCCTCGGTCAGCTCACCCTTGGCCACCAGCACCACGCCCTTACGGGAGAACAGGTAGGCCACGCTGCCGGGGTCGGCCAGGCTGCCCCCGTTGCGGGTGAAAGCCACCCGCACGTCGCTGGCGGCCCGGTTGCGGTTGTCGGTCAGGCACTCCACCAGGAAGGCGACCCCGTTCGGCCCGTACCCCTCATACATGATGGTCTCGTAGCTGGCCCCGCCGGCATCCTGCCCGGCGCCACGTTTGACCGCGCGGTCGATGTTGTCGTTGGGGACCGAAGACTTCTTCGCCTTCTGGATGGCGTCGTACAGGGTGGGGTTGCCGGCCGGGTCGCCGCCGCCGGTGCGGGCCGCCACCTCGATGTTCTTGATCAGCTTGGCGAACATCTTGCCGCGCTTGGCGTCGATCACGGCCTTCTTGTGTTTGGTGGTCGCCCACTTGGAGTGCCCGGACATGCACTCCTCCTTTCGGTACAGGTGCTCGCGGTACGAGGGTACCTGCTCACTGGGACAACAACCGCGGATCGGCCAGCAGCGGCGGCGGCTCGTCGTCGATCTCCACGGTCAGCGGTTCCGGCGCGCTGCCGGCCAGCCGGGCCGCCCGGACCAGCCGTTTGCGCCGCACCACCTGCGCGTCCAGCACGGCGGAGTTGTGGAACCGCCGCGCCATCTGCGCCCGTTGCGCCGCGGCGGCCAGCGGAGGCAGCGCCCACCAGTGCGGATCGGCCAGGTCGGCGTCCTGCATGTCCAACGTCGCCCGCAGCGCTTGGGACAGTTCACTTTCGGCCTGCTCGACGTGAGAGTCCTTGTCGGCCAGCCGGGACCAGGCGTCCGGCTGGAGCACCCGCATCGCGTCCCGTTCCTGACCGGCCCACAGGGCGCGAGCCGACGCCTCGCCCAGCAACAACGAACTGGCCGGGTCGAGCGCCTGGCTGGTGGCCAGGTCACCGGCCGCACCGGCCCGGCGCACCAGTTGGCTGTCCAGCATGGCGCGAGCGTCCTCGACCCGGCGGTGCAACCGGTCCAGCCGTCTGGCCAGCCACAGCAGGTAGCCGAGCAATGCGGCCAGGGCAAGCAACACCAGCAGGGCGATCAGTGACGGACTCATCGGCACCTTCCCGACGGCTCGGCAGGCGAACCCGGCCGCGCGCTACGGCTCCTCGAGGCACGCTCGCCCGGCCGCCCACTCACGGCAACACTACGTCGTAGACCGCCAGGATGCGTGCGGTGACCACCGACCAGTCGAACCGGCGGGCAAGCAGTCCGGCTCTGGCAGCGAGAGCCTCGCGACCCGGCCGGTCGGCCAACAGTGCGCTCAGCCGGGCGGCCAACGCGTTCGGGTCGCCGGAGGGGAACAGGATCCCGCTGGAGCCGTCGTCGATGACCCGGGTGAACGCGCCCAGGTCGCTGGCCAGCACGCAGGTGCCGGCACTCATCGCCTCCACCAGCACGATGCCGAACGATTCACCACCGGTCTGGGGAGCGACGTACACGTCGACGGAAGCCAGGAGCGAACGCTTGGTCGGCTCGTCCACCGGCCCGAGGAACTCCACTCCGGCGGTGTGCTCGCCGAACCACGCCCGGACCTGCGCCTGCTTGCCCCGCCCGGCGATGATCAACCGGGCCCGCGGATAGGTGGCCAGCACATCGCCCCAGGCCCGGGCCAGCACCGACAGGCCTTTGCGTGGTTCGTCGATCCGGCCCAGGAACGCGACGGTGGGTGCGTCGTCGGTGCCGGTGAAGCGCGATTGCGTTGCGGCGTAGGCGAAGTCGTCGCAAACCACGCCGTTGGGAATCACCACGGCGTCGCCGCCGAGGTGTTCGACCAGGGTACGCCGGGCATCCTCGCTGACCGCGATGCGGGCGCTGAGCTGTTCCAATGCCGGGCGTAGCAGCGGATGCACCGCCGACAGTGCCCTGGACCGCACGATCGAGGTGTGGAAGGTGGCCACCATCGGGCATTGCGCCTGTTGCAAGGCCAGCAGGGACAGGCTGGGGATCTGCGGTTCGTGCAGATGCACCAGGTCGAACCCGCCGCGTTCCAGCCAGCGGTGTACCCGGGTAGCGCTCAGTGGGCCGAAGCTGAGCCGGGCCACCGACCCGTTGTACGGTACGGCCAGCGCGCCGCCACCCCGGTCGACGAAATCCGGGACCGAGGTGTCGTCGTCGGCCGGAGCCAGCACCCGCACCTGGTGACCGCGCGCGATGAGCTGCCCGGCCAGGTCGTGCACGTGCAGTTGGACCCCGCCGGGCACGTCGAGGGAGTACGGGCACACCAACCCGATCCTCACGGGGCGCCCGCCCGGTCCCCGAGATCGGCACTGAAAACCCGTTGCAGCATGTGCCAGTCCTGGGGGTGCTCGGCGATGTCCTGCCCGAGCGCGTCGGCGCAGGCCTGGGTGGCCGCGAGCACTCGCGCGTCCCGGTTGCCCACCGGAGGCGGTACCGGTGGGTGGATCTTCAACACCAGCCGGTACCCGCTGCCGAACGGGCCGGCGGTCCCGTCCGGGATCCGTTCGTAGAACGTGCTGACCGGGAACAGGCTCCGGCCGGTGACGTCGGCCAGCATGGCCGGCCCCTTGGCCATCCGTGCCGGGTGTCCGAGCAGATCGACCTGCAGCCCGGTGCTGGTCAGGTCCCGGTCCATCAGCAACGGGACGATGTGCCCGGCCCGCAGGTTGGCCACCAGCGTGCCGAACAATCCTTCCTGGCCCAGCGGCAGGATCTGCATGCCCAACCCGGTGCGGAACCGCAGGAAGGCATCGTAGACCTGGGCCGGCTCCAGCCGTTCGGCCACCGTGGTCAACGGCCCCAGCTGCTGCACCCCCCAGGCGCCGACCAGGTCCCAGTTGCCCTGATGGGACAACCCCGCGACGACGCCGCGACCGGAATCGACCTCAGCCCGCAGCGCCTCCAGCCCCTCGGTGCGGACCCCGGCGGCGATCTGCTGCGCAGTCCAGTCCGGTAACCGGAAGATGTCGACGTAGTAGCGCAGGTAGGAGCGCATCGCCTCGTTGGTGAGCTGGTCCAGCTGAGCTGGTGAGCGCTGGGGGGCGACCCGGCCGAGGTTGGCGCGCAGCCGCTGCACGCCCCGTCCACCGCGGCGGACGACGACCGGCGCGGCGGCATCGGCCAGCCGGTAGGCCGCCCGCGCGGGCAGCCGGCGAACCATCGACCATCCCCCCAGGTAAGCACCGACCTGGACCCGGTTGCGCAGGTTCACGTTCGCCCCAGGGCCCGGGATTGTTGCAGCACGCCACGCATGCGTTGGGCCACGGTGACGGCGCTGGCCACCGCCAGCCCAGCGAGCGCGACGGCCAGCCACCCCACCGGCAACCCCAGGCCCACCAGCCCGGTGGCCACCAGCACCACGACGAGTCGCTCGGCCCGTTCCGCCGGTCCGCCCTTGCCGCTCATGCCGAGCCCCTCGGCGCGGGCCCGGGCGTAGGAGACCAGGAACGCCAGCACCAGGCACAGCAGCGCCAGCACAGCGGTGGGCCGGTGCGCGCCAGCACCTGTGAAGTACAGCACAAGGCCGCCGAAGATGGCCGCGTCGGCCACCCGGTCCAGGGTGGAGTCCAGGTAGGCGCCCCACACCGCGCTGCGGCCCTGCCGCCGGGCCATGATGCCGTCGATGCTGTCGGACAGCACGAACACCCCGATGACGATGACTCCGGCGAACAACTGGCCGGCCGGGAACAGCAGCAGCGCGCCGGCGCACACACCGACGGTGCCGGTGACGGTGACCGCGTCCGGGGAAACCCCCAGCCTGAGCAGTTGCGCGGCCACGGGGGTGAACAGCCAGGCGGCAAAGGCGCGACCGTAAGTGTTGAGCATGAGTTCCTGTCGATGACGTGTTTGCCAGTACCCTAGTTGCCGGCGCCCCGCTTGGCAGCCGGATCCGAGCCGGCAGGCCACGCGGCCGCCAGCAGCGCCCGCGACTGGGACAGCAGCATCGGCACGGCCTTGGCCTGGCCCACGATGGGCAGGAAGTTCGCGTCTCCTTCCCACCGGGGAACCACGTGCTGGTGCAGATGCGCGGCGATGCCGGCGCCGGCCACCGCGCCCTGGTTCATACCCAGGTTGAATCCGTGCGGGGCGGACACCGACCGCAGCACCCGCATCGCGGTCTGGGCCAGGGACGCCAGTTCCCGGGTCTCGGCCACCGTGAGATCGGGGTAGTCGGCGACGTGCCGCACCGGGCAGACCATCAAGTGACCGGGGTTGTACGGGTACAGGTTGAGCACCACGAAGCACACGGCGCCGCGGTGAATCACCAGGGCGTCCGCGTCGTCCTGGCTGGCTGCGGCCCGGCAGAACGGGCAGCCCTGGCCGGCATCGGCGTTCGGCGGTTTGTTCTCCCCGCCGATGTAGGCCATCCGGTGCGGGGTCCACAACCGCTGGAACGCGTCCGGCACTCCGGCCAGGCCGGCGGCATCGACCAGTTGCGGCGCATCGGCCTCGTGCTCACCCATGCCCACCGTTATACCGACTCGAGGGGTGCGCACACGAGCAGGTGAACCCGGCTCACCGGCCCGGTTACACCTGGACCCGGTCCCGGACCGCCGCGACGATGCGGCGCACCGCATCGGCCACCGGGACCTGGTTGTCCTGAGTACCGTCCCGGAACCGGAACGACACCGCCCCGGCGTCCGCGTCCTCACCACCCGCGATGAGGATGAACGGGATCTTCGCGGTGGTGTGTGTACGGATCTTCTTGGGCATCCGGTCCGCGCCGGCATCCACCTCCACCCGGATCCCTTCGGCCCGTAGCTGGGCCGCGACGTCCTCCAGGTAGGGCACGAACGCCTCGGCCACCGGCACGCACACCACCTGCACCGGCGCCAGCCACGGCGGAAACGCGCCGGCGTAGTGCTCCACCAGGACGCCGAGGAACCGCTCGATGGACCCGAACAGGGCTCGGTGGATCATCACCGGCCGCTGCCGGCTGCCGTCCGCGGCGGTGTACTGCAGGTCGAAGCGCTCGGGCAGGTTGAAATCCAGCTGGATGGTGGACATCTGCCAGGTGCGGCCGATCGCATCCTGAGCCTGCACGGAGATCTTGGGCCCGTAGAACGCGGCGCCGCCGGGGTCGGGCACCAGCTGCAGCCCGGAGGCGACCGCGACCTCTTCCAGCACCTGGGTCGCCTCGGCCCAGGTGTCCTCGTCACCGACGAACTTCTCCGGGTTCTTGGTGGACAGCTCCAGGTAGAAGTCCTCCAGGCCGTAATCGGCCAGCAAGCCGAGCACGAACCGCAGCAGGCTGGCCAGCTCGTCGCGCATCTGGTCGCGGGTGCAGTAGATGTGCGCGTCGTCCTGGGTGAACCCGCGGGCCCTGGTCAGCCCGTGCACCACCCCGGACTTCTCGTTGCGGTACACGGTGCCGAACTCGAACAGCCGTAACGGCAGTTCCCGGTAGGAACGGCCACGCGAGGCGAAGATCAGGTTGTGCATCGGGCAGTTCATCGGCTTGAGGTAGTAGTCCTGGCCCTGTTTGCGCAGCTGCCCGTCCGTGTCGCGTTCCTCGTCCAGGTGCATCGGCGGGTACATGCCGTCGGCGTACCAGTCCAGGTGCCCTGAGACCTGGAACAACTGGGCCTTGGTGATATGCGGGGTGTTGACGAAGGAGTACCCCTCTTGCACGTGCCGGCGCCGGGCGTAGTTCTCCATCTCCATGCGCAGCATGCCGCCCTTGGGGTGGAACACCGACAGGCCGGAGCCGATCTCGTCCGGGAAGGAGAACAGGTCCAGCTCGGCACCCAGCCTGCGATGGTCGCGCCGCTGCGCCTCCGCGATGCGCTCGGTGTACGCGAGCAGGGCCTCTTTGCTCGGCCACGCGGTGCCGTAGATGCGCTGCAGCTGCGGGTTCTTCTCGCTGCTCCGCCAGTAGGCCGCGGCGGTGCGGGTGATCGCGAAGCCGTTGCCGATGTACTTGGTGGTGGGCAAGTGCGGACCCCGGCACAGGTCCTTCCAAGCGGTCGAGTCGTCCCGGTTGAGGTTGTCGTAGATGGTCAGTTCGCCGTCTCCGATCTCGACGGAAGCGCCCTCCGCGGCCTGTTCGGTGTCGGTGGCCGACCCGCCCTTGAGGCCGATGAGCTCCAGTTTGTACGGCTCGTCGGCCAGCTCCTCGCGGGCCTGTTCCTCGCTGACCGGACGGCGGGAGAACCGCTGCCCGGATTTCACGATCCGGGCCATCGCTTTCTCCAGTCTCTTGGTATCGGCGGGTGTGAACGGCCCGGCGACATCGAAGTCGTAGTAGAACCCGTCCCGGACCGGCGGCCCGATGCCGAGCTTGGCGCCCGGGAAGGTGTCCTGGACCGCCTGGGCCAGCACATGCGCACACGAGTGCCGCAACACGGCCAGACCGTCATCGGAGCCCATGGTGACCAGCTCGACGACGTCACCGTCGGCCAGGGGTGCGTCCAGGTCGTGCAACTGTCCGTTCACCCGGGCCACCACGATCGCGTCCGGCCCTCGACGGGCAACTTGCTCGGCGCTCAGCAGCCCGGCAGTCGTCGTACCTGGGGAAACGTCCTGGTGAGGCTGCCCGTCGACCGTGACGCTGATGGGTGCTGACACCTGTTCTCCCTTGCGCTGTTTTCGATCTGTCTTCTGGTCTGATCTGTTCGTCTCGGCTGATCATGCTCAGCCGATCTTGTCCTGTTCAGCTGATCCTGCTCAGCCGGTCCTGCCCGGCCGAGTCCGTTCCCGGCCGGCCCGCGCGCCCTACCCCGTCCCGGGCCTGGAACGTGCCTCACCGATCCCTCCGGGCCAGGTTACTGTAGGTGATGGGAGTGCTGACACGCTGGTCCGCTCGGGTGATTCGCAGCGACAGGCTGCGAGGCGCGAGGCGAGTGGGGGAGGAATCGCCTATGGGCGATCGGATGGGACGCGCCGCCGGAAATCCGGATTGCGAATCGCGATCACGCTGAGTGAATGGGTGGGCGATACTGGGTTCGAACCAGTGACCTCCTCGGTGTGAACGAGGCGCTCTACCACTGAGCCAATCGCCCGATGCGGGGCACAATCGTACCCGATCCCGGCAGTTCCCGTGACCAGGTCATCTCGAGCGGTTCGCCGGGCGGCAGCCCTCACTCGGCGACGCCGACCCCCGGTAGCACGCGGAGCACGTCGATGAACCACTGCGGCAACCAGCCAGGCACTCCGGAGATGATCAGCGCCAGCCACATCGTTGCGAGCACCAGCACCACCACAGCGCCGGTGGCGAGCATTCGCAGCCACGGCGGGTACTGCTCGGCCCAGCCGACGAAAGCGTGGAACCAGTGCTCCGCACGGACCCGCAGCCGCCTGGCCCATTCGAATTCCGTAGATAAAACGGCCAAGCCAACCAGCGCGAGCGGAATCCCACCCGGCCCCGGCAACCACCCGGTGGCCGCCGCGAGCAGCATCAGGCACCCACCGAGCAGTCCCACACCTACCCGGTAGGGACCGCGGGTGCGCCTGTTCCCTCGCAACCGGTGCCGCCATCGCCACGTCTGCGGGTCCCAGCGGCGTCGGTGCACACCGGACCGCGTGCTCCTCGTCGTGGGGTGGTCGGGCACACCTACATATTCTGTTACACCCGCCCGTAGCGGAAGAGCCGCCGGCTGCTCTCTCCGCCGCGATCACAGTAATAGTGCTCTGCGTAGTCGGGCGTACGCTCGGTGTTGCCGCCCGGGGGCACCTCGGCCCTGCCGCACGACCAGCTGACAGACCGCAGAGCCACCTGGCAGCGAGCCGGGCCGGCCGCCCCGCGGTGGTGGTGACGGCGGGCCGGCTAATCACTGCGCGTATCCACGAGCGATCCACTTCAGGAACTTCACCGCTTTTGTACGCTTAGATGCGTAGGGGAATATTGGGTGAACCATGGGGGCAGCGTGCGGAGCGACACCAGACCATCATCGGTTTCCGTCAGCGCACTTTCACGGTATGACTGCTGTAGACGTTCCGCACCGCGCCGCTCACCCCGGCCGCGCCCACGCTAGGAGACCAGATGAGCAACCAGCCATCGGTGGACATCGACAGCTCAGTCCAGCTGCGCTTGCTGGTCCCGCACCAGACCCCGCGCTCCCTATCGGCGGTGCTGCGCTACCGGTCCACTGATCCGTTCGCGGTCACCGTGAGCTTCACCGGATCCGGTGATGCGGTGGAATGGGTCTTCGCCAGAGACCTGCTGCTGACCGCCCTCGCCGAGGGTCACTGCGGCGACGGCGACGTCCGGGTCCGGCTGCTGATCCCGCCGGGCTGCGGACCGGCCGATGCGCTGGCGATGCGGATCACTCTGGCTTCCCCGGACGGGCACGCCGAGATCGAGGCGGACGTCTGCGACTTCCGGATGTTCCTCGACCGTGCCCTCGGCGTGGTCCCGGCCGGCAACGAGTACCGATTCGTCGACGTCGACGCCGAGCTGGCCCTGCTGCTCGCGGAGTAGGGCGCGCCCCACCGGTCGTGTGTTTCGCCCCTTCGGCGGGCAAACGCACACCGGATCGGTGGGTTGGACTCGAACAGGTCCGACCGGATACGATTCTGGACGCGCTTGACCGGGGTTCCCCGGTCGGTCGCCGGTAGGTTTCCGGTCATGCGGACGTAGCTCAGTTGGTAGAGCATCACCTTGCCAAGGTGAGGGTCGCGGGTTCGAGTCCCGTCGTCCGCTCGCAGTAGAGCTCCTACTCCTCGGTGGAGTGGCCGAGAGGCGAGGCAACGGCCTGCAAAGCCGTCTACACGGGTTCAAATCCCGTCTCCACCTCGAAGGCCCGGGTCGTCCGCGGCCGAACCACCCGGTTACGGGCGATTGGCGCAGTGGTAGCGCGCTTCCTTGACACGGAAGAGGTCACTGGTTCGATCCCAGTATCGCCCACCACCCGCACGAGCCCCTCGTTCTACCTGGCAGCCCACGAGGCCGAGGCGCCCACCCCAGAGCAAGGCGCAACGACATCGGCCCCCGGTTTCCCGGGGGCCATCACGACGACCTGTGTTGAGGTCAGATCTGGATCGACCTCTCGATCACGGAGAGCTTGTGCCGGGCCATCGCCAGGTTGGCGCGGTTCTTGTCCAGCACTAGGTAGAGGAACAGGCCCTCGCCTGAGGCACCGGCCAGCAGCCTGATCAGGTGATACTGGCTGTTCAACGTAATGAGGATGTCCTCGATGCTCTCGTTGAGGCCTACCGCCTCCATGGTGCGCAGCATGGCGCGCACCACGTCGGTATTCCCAGCAGCCGCAACGTCGAGGTTAAGGCTGCCGGCTTCGCCGGCCGTGCCCAGCGACATTCCGCTGGTGTAGTCCACCAAAGCAACGGCAACGGCGCCGTCAATGCCGATGGCTTCCTTCAGGCTGACTTCCACATTGGACGTATTGGACATTTTGCTCCTTGAGTTGGGTTCGGTCCGGTCATGGGTCATGATCCCAGAAGAATCGGGAACCGTAGCAGCCGAAAGGGGTCCCCGACTCGGTTGGGTCGATGCGGTGCTGTCGGCGGGAGGCGTCTGTGGTGGCTGCCCACCGAGTGGGTTGCGCCCACGCTGAGTCTCGGAGACTCGCCCGGCCACTGGCGGCCGGGCACGCTCGCCCGGCTCGTCAGGTGGGATCGCGTCGACCAGGTCCGCGGTCGCGGGCGCAGGACTCTGCGCCGCGCTATCGCTCTCGGGCGGCGGCGGTTCGTCCTCCTTGCGGCTCTGCGACGTGGCTTCCTGGACACCTGGCAGGCAGTCCGGGCGAGCGGGTCGGGAGGTGCCTGCCGTGCCACGATCCATCGTTGCGCCGGGCCGGACAGCGTCATCCTGCTCACCCGAAGACAATGGATCGTGCTTCGTGGGCGAAGTTCCCGGGCCGGTTTTCGACCCAGACGATTTACCCAAAAGGACTGGATCGTCTTTTTCGCCGGATATGGGCGACGCGCCGCCGACATCCGCCGCAGGCGGTACGTCGCGATGCTCGCCATCCGTTGGTGTCCCATCATTCGGGACTCCGTCCTTGGGTGCTCCGTCCTTTGGCGCTCCCGGCCCCGGAGCAATTCGATCCGGCCGGTTGAGTTTGGCAACCGCCTCGTCGATGGCCCTCTGGTCCATGCTTGTGAGCAGTGCCGTCTGCTCGGGATCGTACGAAGTCAGGCTCGCGGCCGTTCCAGACGCATGAGATACCTGCAACGCCGTCGAATCGCCCGATAGGTCGAACTCCGGCACAAACGTATAGCCGTCGTGCTCATCCCAGGGATGCTCTTCGGCCGCCGACGGCTGACCCGGTGGAGGACCCTCACTCGATTCCGCTTCTGGGGCAGCGGGTTCGGCGGCTTGACGCGAGAAGCGCTGACGCCAGCCTGCCATGTGCTTGCTGCTCCTTCCTCGCGAGCGTCCTTGACAGCGGCAATTTCACCGTACCACTGGCCGCAGTTCGACCCGAACGCGGCGGCTGTAGCCCTGAGTGCTCGTCGTACGACAGAATGTCAACCTACGGAGCGGCGCTGGTGCCCGCCCGGCGACTCTGGACATGACAGGATCGACCGGGTGCACGCGGTTTCCGCCCACGATGAGGAAGGCAGTTGATGGAGATCTGGCCCGGTAGCGCCTATCCGCTAGGGGCGACCTTCGATGGAACAGGCACCAACTTCGCAATATTCTCCGAGGCTGCCGAGGCGGTCGAGCTGTGCTTGTTCGACGAGGACGGGCACGAAAAGCGGCTGCCGCTGACGGAGGTCGACGGATTCGTCTGGCACGGCTACATACCGGCCGTGCAGCCCGGTCAGCGCTATGGATACCGGGTGCATGGGCCCCACGAGCCCAGCCAGGGGCAACGCTGCAACCCGGCCAAGTTGCTGCTCGACCCGTACGCCAAGGCAATCGAAGGCCAGGTGGACGGTGACGAGTCACTGTTCTCCTACCGGTTCGACGCCCCGGCCGAGTTCAACGACATGGACAGTGCGCCGCACACCATGAAGTCGGTGGTGATCAACCCGTTCTTCGACTGGGGCAACGACCGGCCGCCCAAGCACGAGTACCACGAGTCGATCATCTACGAGGCCCATGTGAAGGGCCTGACCATGACCAACCCGCAGGTCCCGCCGGACTTCCGCGGCACCTACGCCGGGGTGGCGCACCCGGCCACGATCGAGCATCTACAGCAGCTCGGCGTCACCGCCCTGGAACTGATGCCGGTACATCAGTTCGTGCAGGACACCCACCTGCAGCACAAGAACCTGAGCAACTACTGGGGCTACAACACCATCGGCTTCTTCGCCCCGCACAACGCCTACGCGGCCATGGGCCAGCGCGGCCAGCAGTTGCAAGAGTTCAAGGCGATGGTCAAGGCCCTGCACGCCGCCGACATCGAGGTCATCCTGGACGTGGTGTACAACCACACCGCGGAGGGCAACAACCTGGGCCCCACCCTGTGCTTCCGGGGCATCGACAACGCCGCCTACTACCGGCTGGTGGAGGACTCCAAGGCCCACTACTACGACACCACCGGCACCGGCAACAGCCTGCTGATGCGCAACCCCCACGTGCTGCAGCTGATCATGGACTCACTGCGGTACTGGGCGCTGGACATGCACGTGGACGGGTTCCGGTTCGACCTGGCAGCCACCCTGGCCCGCCAGTTCCACGAGGTCGACCGGCTCAGCGCGTTCTTCGATCTGGTCCAGCAGGATCCGGTGGTCAGCCAGGTGAAGCTCATCGCCGAACCGTGGGACTTGGGCGCCGGCGGCTACCAGGTGGGCGGCTTCCCGCCGCTGTGGACGGAGTGGAACGGCAAGTACCGCGACACCGTCCGGGACTTCTGGCGCGGTGAACCGTCGACGCTGGGCGAGTTCGCCAGCCGGATCACCGGCTCCTCCGACCTCTACCAGGAGGACAGCCGCCGGCCGCACGCCAGCATCAACTTCATCACCGCACACGACGGTTTCACCTTGCGAGACCTGGTCTCCTACAACCACAAACACAACGATGCCAACGGTGAAGGCGGCAACGACGGAGAGAGCCACAACCGGTCCTGGAACTGCGGGGTGGAGGGCCCGACCGACGACCCGAGCATCAACGAGTTGCGGGGCCGTCAGCAACGCAATCTGCTGACCACCCTGCTGCTGTCCCAAGGTGTACCGATGCTGGCGCACGGGGACGAACTCGGACGCACCCAGTTGGGCAACAACAACGTCTACGCCCAGGACAACGAGCTGTCCTGGATCGACTGGGATCTCGGTCCCCGAGAATGGAACCTGTTGCGGTTCACCCGGGATCTGGTCCGGCTACGCAAGGAGCACCCGGTGTTCCACCGCCGCCGGTTCTTCTCCGGAGCCGCCCAGCAAGGCGGCGAGAGTGAACTCGGCGACATCGAATGGTTCACCAACACCGGTGAGCACATGAGTGAGCAGGATTGGAGCAACAACGCTGCCCGCTCGGTCCTGGTCTTCCTCAACGGGGAGCTGCTGCTTGCTCCGGACCGGCGCGGCCGCAAGATCTTCGACGACTCCTTCCTGCTGGCCTTCAACGCCCACTACGAGGATCTGGATTTCACCATTCCCAGCAATGAGTACGGACTGGGCTGGACGGTCGTGTTCGACACCTCCCAGCGCCTACAGTCCGGTGACACGGTGGGTTCCGCAGACACGATGCCGGTGCATGCCCGCTCGGTGGTGGTGCTCTACCGGCCGCGGGAAACCGCCCGGGCCGCGTGGGAAGCGGCCGGCGACCCGGCCTTCCTCACCCCGTCCACCCAGGAGACCCTGCAAGCGAGCGGCTCGCCGGCCCCACCGGCCGGGGACGACGCCCACGACCGAGGCAGCCCGCAAGAACAGGCGGCTGACCAGACGGCCGCGCAGCCGGCCAGCACAGCACCGGACCCGGCCTGCGAGCCGCCGGCCGAGAAGGACCCGCCCCGGACCCGCAAGCGAGCGGCGAAGAAGGCCTGCCCGGACGGGCCCGGTGAGACGGCGAAGGGCGCCTCTGCCCGACGCCGCACACAGTCCCGAAAGCGCAAACAGGAACCTGGCGAGGAGACATGAGCATCACCACCGGGCACAGCGCGCACCGGCCGGAATCCGGGCGACCCGTTCCGGCGTCCACCTACCGGCTGCAGATCCGCCCGGAGTTCGGGTTCGCCGACGTCGCAGCCATCGCCGACTACCTGACCGCACTGGGCGTTGGACACGCCTACCTGTCCCCCATCCTCGCCCCCACACCCGGGTCGACACACGGCTACGACGTGGTGGACCATTCCCGGCTGAATCCCGAGGCCGGCGGCGCGGAGGACTTCGAACGGATGGTACAGGCATTGCACGCCCACGGCCTGGGCGTCGTGGTGGACGTGGTGCCCAACCACATGGCGGTTCCCACCCCGGCCAGGCTCAACCGCGAGCTGTGGTCCGTGCTGCGCGACGGCCCGGCCTCCCCCTACGCGTCCTGGTTCGACGTCGACTGGGGGGTAGAGGGCAACCAGGCGCTGCTCATGCCGGTGCTGGGAGAACGCATCGGCACCGTCCTGGCCGGGGACGACCTGCGCTTGGACCGGACCGGGCCGGAACCCGTGCTGCGCTACCACGAGCACGAATTCCCGTTGCGGGAGGGCACCCAGGACCTGTCGATGGCCGAGCTGGTCGACCGGCAGTTCTACCGGCTGGCGTACTGGAAGGTCGCCGACGAGGAGCTGAACTATCGCCGGTTCTTCGACGTCGACACTCTGGCGGCGGTGCGAGTGGAGGAACCGGAGGTGTTCCAGGCCACCCACCACTTGCTGCTGAACCTGTTGGCGGACAACAAGATCGACGGCTTCCGCATCGACCACCCGGACGGATTGGCAGACCCCCGCGGCTACCTACGGCAGTTGTCGGCCGCGTCCCGGGGCAGCTGGGTGGTGGTGGAGAAGATCCTCGAGGGCGAGGAACAGCTGCCCGCCGACTGGCCGTGCGCAGGCACCACCGGCTACGACGCGCTGCTGCGCATCAACGGGCTGCTGGTCGACCCCAGCGGGGCCACCAGCCTGTTGAGCACCTGGATGCGGTTCACCGGAGCGGACGTGGACGAGCACGGTGAACCGCTCATCAGCCCTGACCCAAACCAGATCATGCTGAACGCCAAGCGCGAGGTCGCCCAAGGCAGCCTGATGGCGGAGATCAACCGGCTGGTCGACCTGCTGGCCGACATCAGTGCCAGCGATGTGCGGTTGCGCGATCACACCCGGCGCGCATTCACCGAGGTGATCATGGAGCTGCTGGTGGCCTTCGACCGGTACCGCGCCTATGTGGTGCCGGGCGAGCCACCGCCCGCCGACGCAGTCGCCGTGATCGATCACGCGGTCGCCCAGGCACGCGCCCAGCTGTCCACCGATCGCCACGAGACCCTGAGCCTGGTGCGCGACATGCTGCTGGGGCTGGAGGTCGGCAGCGCCGGGCGGCACAGTGAGGCCAAACGCGAGGAGCTGATCGTCCGGTTCCAGCAAACCTGCGGACCGGTGATGGCCAAAGGCATCGAGGACACGGCGTTCTACCGCTGGTACCGGCTGGCGGCGCTGAACGAAGTCGGCGGCGACCCCATCCGGTTCAGCGTCGTGCCGGAGGAGTTCCACGCCTACTGCGCTCGCCAGTTGCGGGAGTGGCCGACGAGCATGACCACGCTGTCGACCCACGACACCAAGCGCTCCGAGGACACCAGGGCGCAGCTGAGCATCATCTCCCAGGTTCCCGACCGGTGGGCCGAGGCGGTGCTGGACTGGCATCAGCGCACCGAGGAGATGCGCGGCCGGCTCCTGGACGGGGCAACCGAGTACCTCGTGTGGCAGACGTTGATCGGCACCTGGGATCTGGACGCGGATGAGCCGATCGCCGCGGAGCGGCTGCTGGGCTACCTGGAGAAGGCAACCAAGGAGGCCAAGCTACGGACGTCCTGGACCGCCCCGGACGCGCAGTACGAGACCGACCTGGAGGCCTTCGTCCTCAGCGTGCTGGCCGACGATGACCTGCTGACGGACATCGGAGGCTTCCTCGCCCAGTACGCGGACCTGGTGCGGGCCAACGTGCTGGCACAGAAACTGCTGGCGCTGACCATGCCCGGGGTGCCCGACATCTACCAGGGCACCGAACTGGTGACCAGAACCCTGGTCGACCCGGACAACCGCCGCGACGTCGATTTCGACGAACGGCGCACAGTGCTGAACCGGCTGGACTCCGGCACCCGCCCGGCCACCTTGAGCGAGGAGAAGCTGCTGCTGGTGGCGACCGTGCTGCGGCTGCGCCGGGATCACCCGGAGTGGTTCGTCGGCCCGGACGCCAGCTACGCGCCGTTGGCCACGACGACCTCGCATCTGATCGCCTATGCGCGCGGTACGCATGCGGACGGGCCGCAGGTGCTGGTGCTGGCCACCAGGCTGCCGAAGACCCTGGATCGGTTGGGCGGCTGGGACGCCAGCACGGTGGCCCTGCCGCCGGGGAACTGGCGCGACCTGCTCAGTGGCCGCGACGGCGTGCAGGGCAATGCGGTGATCGCCGATCTGCTGGGCGATCTGCCGGTCGCGCTCCTGCTGCGCGCCGAGGAAGGGGCAGCGCCGGCAGAGTCGCCGCAGATACCCTGACGGTGTGACGAACAACGACGTGCAGTCCGGCCCCACGACCGAACCGACGGCAGGCGCAGAGTCGTTGCCGGCCTGGCCCGACGGCTCGGATCTCGGCCTGAGCCGGGGCACCGACTTCTTGTGCTTCGACGACATGCTGACCGAGCAGGAACGCGAAGTACGGGACCGGGTCCGGCGCTGGTGCGACACCGAGGTGATCCCGGTGATGAACCGGCACTGGGAGGCGGCCGAGGTACCCATGGATCTGCTGCTGAGCGGATACGCCGGTCTCGGCGTCGCCGGTGGCGCGGTGCGCGGGTTCGGCTGCCCCGGCCATTCGCACCTGCTGGAGGGCAAGATCATCGCCGAGCTGGCGCGTGCCGACGGGTCGCTGTCCACGGTCTCGGCCGTGCACTCCGGGCTGGCGATGGCCACCATCGGCCTGCTCGGCGACGAGGAACAGAAACAGCGCTGGCTGCCCAGCATGGCCGGACTGGACAAGCTGGGCGCGTTCGCTCTGACCGAGCCGCAGCACGGTTCCGATGTGGTGCAGCTGCAGACCAGCGCCGTGCGGGACGGCCAGGAGTGGGTGCTGACCGGGCAGAAACGATGGATCGGCCTCGGTGGGCTGGCCGACCTGGTCATCGTGTGGGCCCGTGACGAGGACGGCAACGTGGGCGGGTTCGTGGTCGAGCAACCCGGCCGGGGCGAGTTCGTGCCCGGGTACCGGGCCCGGACCCTCACCGGCAAGATCGCCAACCGGGCGGTCTGGCAGGCGCACATCGACATGGACGGCGTGCGGATTCCGGCCGGCAACCGACTGGCCGGGGCCAACACGTTCACCGACACCAACCTGGTGTTGGCCAAGTCGCGGCTCGGGGTGGCCTGGGAAGGGGTCGGGCACGCGGTCGGCGCCTACGAGGGTGCGTTGGCGTATGCGCTACGACGCGAACAGTTCGGCCGCCCGATCGCCAAGTTCCAGCTGGTGCAGGACAAACTGTCGCACATGCTGGCCCAGATCACCGCCATGCAGGGCATGTGTACCCGGACGGCACAGTTGCTGGAACAGGGCCGGATGGGCCTGGAACACGCGGCCATGTGCAAGATGACCGCCGCCGGTGGCGCCCGGCAGGTGTGTGCGATGGCGCGGGAGATCCTGGGCGGCAACGGCATTCTGCTGGACCACCACGTGGCCCGCCACTACGCCGACATCGAGGCGGTGTTCACCTACGAGGGCACCGAGAGCGTGCAGTCGCTGATCGTGGGGCGGGCCGTCACCGGCCTGAGCGCGTTCGTCTAGGCAGGCCGGTCATGCCAGGCACACCCGTCATGCCAGGCACACCCCGACCGGGAGGCCACGGCTGCCGGCGAGTCGTCGCACCGGCGGTTTCAGCGTTTCCTTGACGGCTTTGACCATCGTGGCGGTGGTGTCCAGGACCAGCGCGGCGTGTGCCTGGGTGATGCTGCTCAGCCAGGGGTTGTCGTAGGCTTCGGCGACCTTGTGCTCCATGTCGACGAACTCCTGGACGGCCGCCTCGTAGGCGGTCAGCCAAATCGAGACCATCGCACCGCCAGCACCCAGGATCTGCTGGCCGAGCATCTGGAACCGGTCCGAGGCGGCCTGCAGTTCACCTCGGCAGGACACGCGTGCCTGGAACACTTCCGCCGGTGACGGCGGGACGGCGCCCGGGACGAGGTCGTCGCCGGCACGACTGTCGGCGTAGGTCAACGTGGTCACGGGTCTGTCCCCTTCCGCCGCGCGCAGATGGTCCGGCCGACACTGCAGACGCACAGCCGATTTCGTGTTACCTAGCTCACGTTAACGAATCCTGGCTATTCGTGTAAACACTTTCCGGGATGTCT
>PDWJ01001674.1_pt1 | contig 41211 bp, 38 predicted proteins | sample 1430881 | NCBI WGS metagenome assembly PDWJ01 (sample SAMN01162460, study PRJNA174530) | Oral metagenome, whole genome shotgun sequencing project. | biome: Marine environment; feature: Marine mammal; material: Swab sample of the gingival sulcus; isolation source: swab sample of gingival sulcus...
AGGTAAAAATGAAAGAAGTGACGATTATGCTAAAAGCGATACACGCCTCTGAGGATCTACAAGCAGCACATGAGAAAGCTGAGTCAGTTGAAGCAAAATCGCGGAAAATGAGACTACATCAGGCTGCTGATAAATTGAAAGAAGGCATAGCGGAAACCTTGAGTTATTATAGCTTTCCTGGTCAGCATTGGCAGTGAATACGAACAAACAACCCGCTTGAACGCATAATGCGTGAGATCCGCAGACGAACAAATGTGGTTGACGCGTTTCCAGACGGCAATTCAGCACTAATGCTTGTAGCAGCCAGGTTACGGCATATAGCTGGTACAAAATGGAGTAGCAAGCGGTATTTGAATATGCAAGAGGTGGAAAAACAATTTGAGTCTGCGTAGAGCACAGCAGTGCCAGATTACAAGGTCAAGCCCTTCGGGTGCTCGCTACGCTCACAACCTTGTAATTTACCCCTTTGCTGTGCTGGAACTAAAAGTGAAGAAAAGGAAAAAAATGAATTAACTGGCTACCTTAAAAATCAAATGTGCGAACAATATTTGACACTACCATCCCTTTGGCACTGGTTCAGGCCGCAGGACGGGGCCGACCCATGTAAAATCAGGCCCTGTAAAATCAAATGATTACGCTTCTCAAAAAGGCGGTAGCCAGGATTTTCAGTTTATAATTCATCGAGAGTGAGCTCGATAGTTGACTCCTTTTCAGCACAACAAGGGAAATACAAAGGAATTATGTCCCAAAGAAATTCGGTGATGTTTTTTCTATACAGGAAAATAGTGCGTCTATGAGGATCTTTTGCCGGAGCGTGGTAGATAATAGGAAGGAAGGTGGCCGTAGAATTTTTTAAACGCGGCACTGAAATGGCTGGGGTTGGAATAACCGACAAAAAAAGCAGTATCCAGAATGGAATATCTGCCTGCTTCTATGAGTTCCCGAGCTTTTTTCATACGCTGTTCACGGATATAGGCGCCAATGGGTACCCCCATCTGCTGGCGAAACCACTCTTTGAGATAGGATTCATTGACTCCGACCCGTCTGGCCAGAGCGGAAATGGTAGGTGGTGTATTCCACTCCCGGCGCAAGATATCCACGGTTTCATCCACAACCGCCCTGGTTCTCTTGTTTTGTTCTCTATACAAATCTGCCGAAGAATCTTCCAGAGTCAGGATTCTGGTAAAAAGATCCAGAGCCATGGATTCAAAACGCAGGTTGTCAGTAAGGGTCTGGCGTTTGGTATGAATAAGTCTCTTGGTAATATCCATCAATACAGATGAATGCCGTAATCCCTTGACCAAAGGAACTGCCTGCTGCCCTGAGCGCTGGGCGCTCGACTTTCCGAGAACCAGTTTTTCAAGTCCTTTGCTGGCGAAGCAGCTGGAAGTATTGAGCCAGGCTTCAATTAGCTCCTGCGAAAGATAAATAGAAATGCCACGTATTTTTTCATTGGGAAATTGTGTACGCGAAATGTGTTCGAAGGTGCCATGACCAAACCATATATCTCCAGAATCAAAGGTTTGTTTCGTCTGGTTTGCAACCTGAAATTCAGCATGCCCCGATAACAGAATTGCCAGTTGAAAAGGAGCCTGCGCATTCCTGTGGCAGGTTTCAAGTCGATGACGCAGACAATAATTGGTCAAAACCACATACAGACCGTTATGGATGCGCAGCATCTCTGAGTAGCCACGGCCCAGGTTCTTATCCACTTCCATACGCAGGCTGTGAAAAAAAGGGGACTCTGGCTGCTTGCTGCGGACAAGAAAATTTTTTGATGCAAATTCTTTATAATATTCTGGAACATTATCCATATGCAGCCATTTTCTTTACCTTGAAAAGATCAAAAACAGTTTCAAATGAGACCTGTCTGATTCAGGTTTTCTGATCCACTTTTTTCCAATCAGGGCATCTTTTTTTTCTGTTTCGGGCAGAAAGGCAGATGGCTTCTTTGTATGATTTATATCCTATCTTTGCAAGAGGTTTGTTATGTGCGCCAAAGTTTTTTATTCGCCAGAGGAGAAAAAATGAAAAAGAACAGAGAGAAAAGGAAAAGGCTGATGGTGGTCATTCTGGTTATTCTCTTAAGCCTTGGAAGCCTGCCGGCAATGGCTGGGGAAAATGCTGAGAATCCGTCCGTGGTCATGGACGAAATCACGGTAACGGCCAACAAGATGGAAGAAGACATCCACAAGGTACCCCAGAGTATCTCCGTTATTGATGAAACCGAGATCGAAGAAATGGGCCTGAAAACACCCATGGCTGTTCTCAATCAGCTTCCCTGCATGCTGGCGACACCGGATCATGGTGTTGGTGTAACCTTTCGGGGACTGAAGCGTTCCAAATTTACCATGAATAACCCAGTGGTTATCTATATTGATGGCATGCCCATTGCCAACAGCTTTGATTTTGACATTTCCCTGGTCAATGTTGAGCGTATCGAGGTATTACGCGGTCCCCAGGGAACCCTGTACGGCAAGGACGCCATTGGCGCGGTTGTCAATATTATTACCAAAGACCCGGACGATAGCTGGCACGGAAAAATCGGTACAGAATACAGCAGCTGGAATACCTTTTATACCCGGGCCAGTGTCAATGGGCCGCTTATCGCGCACAAGCTTTTTTTGGGAGTCGGCGGCCAGTATGACAAAACTGATGGCTGGATTACAAACGAATATCCCGGTATGAACGAGGATGCGGGACGCAATGACAAGCACGATCTGGATGCCTACCTGCTGTTTACTCCTACAGACCGTTTGCGTGTGCGGCTGTCTGTCGACAGTTGGGATCATACCACCCATGTCCCGAATGAAAAAGCGTTACGCTTTGATGTCCTGGGAACCGGGCGGGGCTATACCAGCTTAAATGACTTTCACCGGGATATGGCCGAGCATTTGTATATGGATCTGGAAGCAAAGGAGATAACAAAGGGGAATGCCCAGAGTCTGTTGCTTGCCTATGATTTTGACCGATTTCAGGTGGAATCGATTACCACCCACCGGGTACGTGACCTTGACGGCATCTCTGATGCTGATCTCACAGCAGGAACCCCCGCTGATGGACTCGTTATGTTCAGGGATACCAGGTTAACCGCATGGACCGAGGAACTGCGGTTTAGCAGCACCAATACCACGGGACTGCGCTGGATTGGTGGTCTGTATCTGGACAAAGAGGAAGAGGAAGAGAGCGTCGCAGGGATGCAGATGCCTGGTTTCATGATCGGCTCTCCGGTTGATATAGAGATGCAGTCTGCACCGGATACATATGCCGAAACCCAGGCTGTTTTCGGTCAGGTCATGCTGCCTCTGGGGCAGGGTTTTGAACTGACCCTGGGCGGCCGCTATCAACGCATCAACAAGACAATGCACCAGAACATGTACTTTATTCCTGTTCAGGGACCATTTCACGCCAACGTAACAGGTATGCCGCCAGCATTTTTCCTTGACCTGGATAAAACCTGGAACACCTTTTTACCCAAGGCCGCTCTGACCTGGTTTATAAACGATAACTACACCGCTTATGCCTCGTTTTCTCAAGGCTATATGCCCGGTGGGTTCAACTTTTTTTCCAGAGGGGGAGGAGCAGAGGAAAATACCTTTGAACCGCAAAAGTCAACCAGTTATGAAATCGGTATCAAGGCTGACCATGACACGTGGCGGTTGAGCCTGGCTGCTTTTTACATGGATATTACAGACATTCATATATCTAAATTCGTTAGCGGTATGTGGCTGACAGATAACGCGGATAAGGCCCATTCCCTGGGTGCGGAAATGGAAGGAGTCTGGTTGCCGGTCAACGGTCTGAAACTCAGTACCGCTGTCGGTGTGATACAGGCCGAGTATGACGATTATGACCTGGGGGCAGGCATTGAACTTGATGGAGAGCATATGCAGGAGACTCCCAATTTCAGCCTGCGCCTCTCCGCAAGCTATCATCATCCAGGCGGGCTGTATGGCCGGGCCGATGTCCGTCATGTGGGCAACGTCCATTACTATGATGATACAGCAAAAGCGATGCAAAAGGCAGATGCCTATACCCTGGCCAACCTGAGACTGGGGTGGTTATACGGCAACTGGGATATCTACGCCTTTGCCTGGAACCTGACTGATGACGAATATATCAACGCCTTCAGGTCTGGTCCGGTAACAGGCGGAATAACTGCGTTCGGTGCTCCTCGTTCCTTTGGTGTCGGGTTGAGTTACAGCTTTTAAGGATGATGGACTTGTAAAAACTCCGAGCTCCTGCGTTGTCGCTTGTCGTCGTCGATTTACCGTACCAGATCTACTGCCAAATCGACGACGCCTTGTTGGACTGTAACCGTGAAACAGTATCATTACGGAGAGGTAATATGAGAAAAAAATTGTTTTCTACCCTGTTTTTGCTGGTATTTGTTTTCTGCACTGCTGCCTTTGCCGCCGATGAGAAAAAAGAGAGAATCTCTGATCTCACGCCCTGGCTTGGGCATTCTCTATCGATACTTACATTGTATCAGGGAAAAGCAGCAGAAACCTTTTTTGCTGAGGTGAAAAAACATGCCCCTGAAGGATACACCATAGAGATGATCAAGGATTTCATCTACAAGCAGTTTTCCCTGAAGTTCACGTCACTGCATATTGTCGATGAAGATACCATTACCATCGATAACAAGATGACAGGAGATTATGCTTATGTCGGCAGTATTACTACGACATGGAAGGACCAGAAAACAAAAATAACCTGGGAAATTTTCAAAACAGATTCAAAAGAGATGATTGAGGCCGGGTTCAAATATTTCCTCTTTGTTCCATTTCACCAGCATGGCGTGATGACATTTGCCGAGGTTCAATGGCAAGATCTGTTGGCTGCTCAGGTCACGGGAGGCACGCATATGGATGCAATCAAGATCTGGAGTCCAATGCTTCATTCCAGTTAAAAGGTAAAGACGATGGAACCATCACCAGTAAGATTTAAACCTCTCTACAACCAATTGACCCTGGGATATCTGCCCGCCATCGTTAACGGTGCGCAGCAGGCCGGTATCTTTGAACTTTTGCAAAAAGAAAGTGCAACAGCCGCTATTCTGGCCCAAAAGCTTCAGGCAGACCCCGGAATTCTCGAAGCCATTCTGAAGGTGCTTGTCTCGGTAAAGCTATTAACCTGCGACAAGGAGAGTCGGTATCATGTAAGCCGGTTGGCAAAACATTTTTTTGTTGAAGCATCTCCGGCATCTCAGATCAGGGATCTCCGCACGTTCTGCATGCGTCCCGGCCCTTTTGATGACCTGGCTGATCGATTGAAAAAGGGACCGCATTCTTTCGATTCCGCCGCGTTTTCGAGTAAAGAATCTCTTCTGGAACATGAGCAGAGGGCCCGGGGCGGCCAGATTCAGGAAGTGGTGAATTTTATCTGTGACACCCCGGAGTTTGCCTCTTTCAAACTCATGTGCGACTTTGCCGGAAATTCCGGCTACTATTCCGAGGCGTTACTGAATAAGAATCCGCATCTCAGATCAAGGGTGTATGAAACACCTGATGTGGTGAAACTTGTCAGGCAGACAGTAGGCGACAGGGGAACCAGCGGTCGTCTGGAATTTGTTGAGATCGGCAGGGATATTCACCGTGAAGATTTTGGCCGGGGATATGATCTGTTTTTTGTTTCCCATTTTCTCTACCACCTGGCCGTGGCAGGCCATCTGCCCTGGTTTTTCAAAAAGGTCAACCAGGCTATGCTCCTGGGCGGGATCTTTGTGTCCAACCATATCGGTAGTGCCGAGACGTATCAAGACGGGCTCACCCAGTCAATCCTTGAACTTTTAGTCAGAACTCAAGGGTATCCGACCCTCACCCTGGCTGAATCAAATGTAAAACAGGCACTCTCTCAGGCCGGTTTTTCAGAGTTCAGGATCAGATCTGGTAAAGAGGGAACCCATTTAAATAATACGCTGATATCAGCAAGAAAAATCAAGGAGATGTAAATAAGAGCAAATAACACCACGGTCACCAGTATGACCTTTCATGTCATATTGAACGTGTTCATAATAAAGAGAAACAATTATGACATTCTGTTTTTTAACCGTTATCCTGTGCTGCTCGATTTCTTTCGCCCTTTTACCCGGGCAGATCAATAAAAGAAGTCACTGCTGACTCATAAATAACGATGTAATCTAAAATAAATAGAGGCTTGGCGAGTGCCTTGTGTTAAAATATAAGTGGAAAAAACAAGGAGAACCGAACCATAGTACCTTCTAACACAATTCTTCATCAGATTGCTTCATTTACCCCGAGACATGATTTTGAAGAACTGGCCAGAATCTATCACGGAGGTCAAAGGTTTTGCAGATCTCTTTCTGAGATTCTCCAGGTATTGCAATTACATTTGTTTAAACATCGACCCTTCTCTGACCTGCGAATCACCTGTGAGACAGCAGTGGAATATCCTGTTTATGCCAGATCTATGGTTTATGGTAATGGTGACTGGCAGGAAGTTACAGGTCTATACTGTCTGTAATCAGTAGCTGAGGATAGAGACCTGGCCATCCTTTCCTCCCGGACTTGTTAACGGTAAACAATAAAAGTATCTACAATCTTAGGGAGACAAAGCATGAACCCGTAACAGGGATTAATCCATGATTTTACCTGGAAGGCGAGGAATTTTGAAGATGAAAAAAGCTTCGAAAATTCTCTTCGCTTTGACGGAAAAGAAGCGAATGAATCAACAGGAACTGAAACAACGCAAACAGCAGCGCAGAGAAGACAGTCGAAACCGACCCCCCCCATTTTCAGGTTAAGGGGATAACCTGCTATCTAAGCAGTGACAAGGCAAGCTGTGGTGCCTGGTTTGCCTGGGCAAGGATGGAAACACCAGCCTGCTGCAGGATGTTCTGGCTGGTCATGTTTGAGGTCTCCTGGGCAATATCCGCATCGAGGATACGGCTGCGTGCTGCGGAGAGATTCTCGGAGACATTGGAGAGGTTGGCAATCGTTGATTCAAAACGATTCTGAACCGCACCAAGATCACCCCGCATAGTATCAATCTGCATCAGGGCACCATCAATGGTTTCAATGGCATCTCCAGCACCTTCAACAGAGGTAATATCAATCTTGTTGACTGACTGCAGGGTACTGATGTTTGCACTGCCTGCAACAGAGTTAAACAATGAGCCAGCAGTGTTGGCGATGCTGCTGGTGATATTGAAGCCTCCCGAGCTGTTATAGCTAACTTCACCACCAACAATGGTGGAGTCAAGTTGATCTGCCTCGGCTGTGGTGCCGCCGTCCTGCAGGGTGGTTCCGGCGCCCTGCGTTCCACTGACCTTTATGGACTGCAGAACTGAGGTGCCACCTCCGGTATCTGTGACCGCACCGCTATGCTCAAAATTGCCTATCTTGATATTATAGCCATCACTCTGTTCGAGGACAACGCTTTGTTTATCCGCACTCAAGGCAGCGGTGATCCCGGTATTTCCTGTCTGCTGGTTAACAGCAGTAACCAGGTTGGAAAGATCGTCCTTGAGCACGGTGGCACTGATGGTCACTGCGTCGGTATTGGTTCCCTGCAGGCTGAAGGACAGGGAACCATTGGCGCTGAGATCACTTAATGTGGCCGTGGTTTTTGCCTCGGCAGTAACACCTGTCTCAGCCGTGACAGTATTGACCTTTCCGGCAACGACTGCTGCGGTATCGCCTTTCTTGATTACAACCTCGGCAGCACCCTGGGCACCAACGACAGTCAATCTCTGTGCTGCAACATTGTTGTTCCCGCTGGCGTCCTTCTTCCCGATACCACCAAGACCCTCTTCACCAGCCTTCACTCCCAGAGAGTCGCCGGAAGAGGTTATGCTCAGCACATCTGCGCCGTCGCTAAAGGTGTAGGTTGCACTTGCTCTTTGGTCGAGAGTATTTTCCTCTGTAAATCCAAGGTCGGCTCCTCCAACATGGATCGTTCCGGTGTCAGAGCCTGCGGTAAAGCCTATATCACCCGTTATGTGACCACCATCGAGTGCATTCAGCCATTGGATAAAGTGGATATTCAGGTTTTTTCCATCAGTCTGGTGATAGCTCAGGGTTTTGGCATCTGCATCAAAAGTCCATGTACCATGATCTTGTGAATTAAAAGCCTGAGACAAGACTCCAGTGGGGGAAACCTCAAGGTGGGTCGTATCACCGGCATTAAACGGATCTCCCATCATAATATCCAGATGGCCGTTTTCGTGAGGGCCGTTGTTAGTAATATTACTGAGATCAAATGTTATATCGGAACTGTAGGTTCCGGTAACCGTACCACCCGTTACCGCTTGCAGGTTACTGGCAAATGCGGCAGCATTGGCACCGGCTGCAACCGATTGAGTTCCTGTTGATGTGGTTACCGTAAAATTGTCTGCGCCTGCTGTGGTGTCGGTGGTGATTGCTGCCTGAGAAAAGGTTGCACTTTCAATACCGAAATCGTTGTTGGTGGTAAGGCTGTTGTTTCCAAGATCGGTGGTTTGTGCTGAATTGATGCCAAAGGAAATGGTTTCACCGGCGTTGGCACCGACCTGAAACTGGGTAGAACTCATTGAGCCGTCGAGCAGCTTTTTGCCGTTGAACTGGGTGGTTTCGGCAATACGGTCAAGCTCCTGCTTGAGCTGGTTGACTTCAGCCTGCAGAGATTGGCGGTCGGAGGCCGAGTTGGTATCGTTCGAAGACTGTACGGCCAGCTCACGCATCCGCTGCAGGATATTGGTGCTTTCCTGCAGGGCCCCTTCAGCCGTTTGAGCCAGAGAAATACCATCGTTGGCGTTACGGACAGCCTGATTCAGACCGCGGATTTGCGAGGTCATGCGGTCAGAGATGGCCAGTCCGGCGGCAAATATATTATTGGGCGACTCGTCGGGCGTCCTTGCCCGGTTACAAATAAATAAAAATTTTTATTACAGCGTTTCTTTTCTGGTGCCTCTTCTTTGCTGTAATTTTTTTTCTAAACACTTTTCCCCTAGTCCTCTTTTCGACCGTTGGCGAGGGAAACTTTAGGAAAATTATGAGGCTGTTTTTTTATATAATATCAAGTAGATATGGTCATTGTGCATTGACAATAAAGACAGTCACATTTCGACGGGGAAAACGCATGAAAATCATGGAGTAAGCAATCTTTCTAACTTTTAATATTAACGCCCTCCTCCCCCCCCTTAATAATTGTATTCCCAGTTATAATTATATATCAAATACATGGAGACATTATGGCGCAAGTAACAATTTATCTTGATTCCACAATTGAGCGTAAGCTGAAAAAAGCTGCTAAACCCAGCCAATTGTCAGTGAGCAAATGGGTTGCTCAAATTATCGAAGAAAAAGCAAGGACACAATGATCTCCAGAAGTTGTTGGTTTGGCTGGTAGCTGGCAAGACGATTTACCCACACTTGAAACAATAGGTGCAGACATACGATGTGATTCTAAAAGAGAGGACCTTTGAAATTGTACTTATTAGATACAAATACGGTCATTTTTTTTTCAAAGGTCTTGGTAATGTTGCAGAAAAATTGTTGTCAAAATGTCCTCAAGAAATTGCAATACATTCAATTATTATTTATGAACTTGAGGTTGGAATAGCAAAATCAAACAACACTCAGAAAAGAAAACAACAACTCAATTCACTCCTTTCATATATTGATGTTTTCTTCTTTACTTCAAAAGAGGCTGAATTTTTAACTTCAATTCAATAACAATTAGAAAAAGCAGGAACACCAATTGGAGCATATAATAATCTTATTGCTGGTATTGCTCTCAGCTCTCATTCAACCTTGGTTACCCATAACACGCAAGAATTAAAGAGAGTACAAAATTTAACAATAGAAGATTGGTTCTAATATGCCTATCAAGTCGTTACACCGAACTCGTTGCCGTCGCTGGTGAATTTTTGCGTTATGTCTGAGAATAATGATACCGAAGTTGTGCGATAAAAACAGAATCCTGTTCAATCTTGTAAACGATCCGATGTCCTCTATTGATACGGCGAGACCAGTATCCCGATAATCCATGTTTAAGGGCTTCAGATTTGCCAATTCCTTCATATGGAATTTGCTGAATATCTCGTATAAGCAAGTTAATTCGTTTTAAAAGTTTCTTGTCGTTTTTTGCCAATATAAGTAATCTTCCCAAGCGTTTCCTGAAAAAATAAGTTTCACTCAGCAAGATCCCTGATAACACCTTTAGCACCTTCAAGTTCACCTATTGATTCCAGCAGACGTCGAGCATTTGCAGGACTACGTAAAAGGTAAGCGGTCTCTTCCAAGGCATGAAAATCCTCAAGAGGGTGTTTCAAGGAACGGCGGGGGTGTGCGGTATTTTCAACATTTCATTTTTTATATGAATCACACACCTTTCGTTGATTGAGATATTATCTTGCGATATAAACGGAGTTTTCCTCTTTTCGTGTAGTAACACCTCAAATCAGATGTTTACGGCTCTTTTGTGATGTGTGGTAATCAGGTAAAAAATGTGTTTTTAGTCTGAGCTGATCTTTTTTAGTCCAATCTTTTCTTTTTTCTGCTGCAGTATTGTTTCTCGTTTTATTATAGGGTATTCTTTACCAGGTTAGGCGAAACTAAGGAAAGAAGCTTTGCCGTAAACAGAAAAGGATGTGTCTTGATTGCTTTTATTCTCATGTATTTCAAATCGCTACAGGACTTATGGATAAGCGAGTGGAGCACATCAGTTGAAAAATAGAGACAGGAGGGAACTATGAATCAGGACTTCTCTTATGCTAATGAACTGAAAAGATATCAGGTGGCCGGGTTGTTTACCCTCAGTTTTCTGGGCTCCATCATGCATGTGATCATCCATAATCTTCTCGCACATGGAATGGAACCCAGACTTCTTGCCGAAGCTGTTCAGATGATGAAGGAACCCACCATGCAGATCATGTTCTTTGTGTTTACCGTTTTGGGTGCTGCGCCTGCATTTATGGCTTTTGTTTGCAGAGGAAAAACAAGTTGGAGAATTCTGGTGATACTCGCAATTGTTATGCTGGCTCTCAATGGAATACATTATATTGATCATATGATAAAAGGCGCTCTAATGAACGGTGGCACCACGCTTGTGCTGCAATTGGTGCCGGGCATTTTTGGTGTTATGTTTTCCCTTCAATATCTTAAATCCTTAGCAAGCGAATAAACAGGAGCGATATGAAAAAAGTAATCTGTTTCTTTTTCTTCGTTTTATACGGTACTGCGGCAATGACAGCCCTGGCACATACGCCAGTGCTGATGCTTGAAGATAATGAAGATGGCACCGTAACTGTTGAAGGGGGCTTTTCTACAGGGGCAGGGGCTGAGGGGGTAATGTGTTATGTGAAGACAATAAAAGAGGGGAACATCCTCTTATCCCGGCAATTTCCAGAATCGAGCAGCATAACCGTTCAGATACCTGAAGAACCTTATATGATTATTTTTGATGGCGGCCCCGGGCATAAAATAGTGAAGAAGGGGCCTCAGCCTCCTGGTGGCTTTAAAGTGAACGCCGATGCAGTGAACCTGCCGATAGAAAAATCAGATATTACCGGAATACCCGTACCGTTACCTATCATTTTTACCATTATCGCCATTGCCATTGTCTTGGTCTTCGTAATTCCTAAAATAAGCCGTAAAAAGCGGTGATTCGTTGTTTGAACCAGACAGGAAAAGTCAAGGATAGTATGCGAAAACCGTTATTTTAAACCGGACAGCCCTGATGATTTATATCAGAATGATTTTTTATGCGCGGTAATGCGCTCTTTTTTCCTGTTTTATTTTGGTTATGCCGGGAAGGTACCCAGCGGTAAGGAGGTCACTCTGGCGGATGAGCGTCCCGATGATGATCGTCACAAGATCTCTGCAATACCTGGATGTAACCAAACATACCGTGCTCAGGGTTTGTTCTTGCCTGTCTGGCTGGATCGTCACCTCCAAAAAGAACGATTGAGTATTTTTTACCAGCCTTAACACAGGGAACCGTTTTACCAGAGCCATTTATGAGGTCTTTTTTTTCAGGAAGATGTGTGTGGAAAAGGATACGTTATCACGTTATGTAAGCAATGATAATTACCACCAACGGGTTTGTTAAAAAGACTTTCAAAATCAAATCGATTGTGGCAGATTGTTTCTGTGAGGACCTTTCTGGGGCTCTTTTTTTCATGATTACATGGTATTACCATGGGTTCTCATCTTTTTGTCTCATTTATGAAGAAGTCGTGGGGTAAGAAGAAATACGGGGGGTATGAATCTTTCGTTTTGGAACGTTATACAATGTTCAGGAGCTTTGAACTATGGGAATGTATTATATTGATGGTCAGTTTGTAGAGGAAAAGGATGCGGTGCTGCCGGTTACCGACCTCGTTATTCTCAGAGGATACGGTGTTTTTGATTTTATGCGGACCTATGGTGGTCGTCCCTTTCACCTTGATGCGCATATCAAACGATTGAGAAATTCTGCCCGGCTCATTGAACTTGCCTGTCCCTGGAGTCATCAGGAACTCTACGATATTGTCATGGAAACCGTGAGTCGTAACTCGTATGAAGAGGCAAATATCCGTTTGTTGATCAGCGGCGGGGAGAGTCGTGACGGAATAACACCTGGAGATCATCCCCGTCTGCTGGTGATGGTTACGCCGGTCAAACGTTTTCCGGAGACCTGGTATCGGGAAGGGGTGAAGATTATTACCACCGATATTACCCGATATATTCCTGGAGCAAAAAGTATCGATTATACCAAGGCAATTCTAGCATTAAATAGTGCCGGTCGGCAACATGCTGTTGAAGCGGTTTATGTTGATGGAAATGGAGTTGTGCTTGAAGGGACAACCTCGAATATTTTTGCCGTTATCAAGGGCAGATTGCTGACACCTCCAGAAGATATACTGCCCGGGGTTACTCGTGATGTCATACTGAACAAGGTGGCGCAGGAATTGAAACCGGAGTTACAAACAATAACGAGAGCGGAACTCTATCAGGCGGATGAGCTGTTTTTATCCTCATCAAACAAGGAAGTATTGCCGATCAGGCAGGTTGACGGCCACGTGATTGGTGACGGCCGGCCAGGGCCGGTTAGCCGGAAGGTAATGGAATTGTTCAGGGAGTATACGGAACGGTTTGTCTCGGGGAAGGAATAATAAGCGGAAGGGCTTTCCCTTTTTAATTCTACGCTGAGGCAGGATCGGATGAACAGCTATGGTACCGGAAATACTCTATGAAGATAACCACCTGATTGCGGTCAACAAACCTGCTGGTTTGTTGACGCAACGAGCTGCTGGCGGTTCGGTTTCCCTGATGGATGAAATAAAGGATTTTATCAAGCGTCGGGATAATAAGCCAGGTAAGGTTTTTCTCGGTATGGTGCAACGGCTGGATCGTCCGGTATCGGGCGTTATTTTTTTTGCCAAGACCTCTAAGGCTGCATCACGATTGGCAAAGCAGATACGGGAACGGAGTGTAACAAAGCTCTATACGGTCGTGACTGATACGAAAAATCGTTCAGCCGTTATCGGTTCTGCCTGGTCAGAAATTCACGGGCACCTGCTGCGGCAGAAAGGGAAGACAAAAGTGGTCGCTTGCCCGCAGCCACAGAGCAAAGAAGGGGTTTTACGGGTCAGAAAGATTGTTGAATCAGAGATGCGCATGTTTCTTCTTGTGCAGCTGCTTACCGGAAGAAAGCATCAGATCAGGGCTCAGCTGGCTCATCTGGGGTATCCCGTTTCAGGAGACTCCCGGTATGGTGGCAGCTCCGGTTTTCCTGGTAATGGAAGGATTTGTCTGCATGCCTGTTATGGTGAATTCATGCATCCAACAACAGGAAATCGGCTGGGCATATCTGCCTCCATACCTGATGAGATGCTGCACGGTTTTTCACCGGCCAGCAGGAAGGTCATTGTTGCTTCAATTTCCCGGGAGATCGGGCAGGAGTTTGTATAGACCCGTTTGGGATGTACCGGGAGAAATACCAGCCCGAACAGGGGCAGCATTTCTCCCGGTGAAAAGGCTATAGCTGGAACGAAACGTTTCGTCCATTCATGATCAATTTTCCATCCTTGGTTTTTGCTTCATGGCTCAGATAGGAGCCATCTACAATAAAAAAACCTGTCTCCATTCCAGGAAAGAGCGGTTGGGTCAACATGGGGCCATTTTCCCCGACAAGTTCCCGGGGTAAACGAAGCTGTGATTCCAGGTTCAACAGTTCGAAAGCAAGATCCGGCTGTTCGGCAATTGGGAGCGCCTGGGCAAAGGTCATGTCCTGGTTGAGTTGAAGTTTCAGGCTGCCGGCAACTTCACCGACAGGCAGGGTTGCCTTGAGATCAGAAATCTCGAGTTCCAGCCCTTTCTTCATCAGTTTTTCCGCAGCCGGCAACAGCTGCATACCAACAGCAGCCATTTGTTCATCAAAATCTGCTGAAGCCGTTTCATTCAAAAGGTTGTCAAAGGCGGAGTTGGCAAACTCCGTGTACTTCTGGAAAAGTTCTTCATATCCCTGGGCATTGAGATTGTTGATAGTAAGGTCAACCAAGGCATCTTCAACAGAAAACTCCGTATCTTTTGCCAGATCGACAGCAAAGGCAATACCGGTGGAGAGGGAATCCGTCTTTTTATGGTAGTCAAGATGGTAATTTCCTTTGATTTTTTTTGCTTCAAACGATTCTTCACCATCGTTTATCAGGATATCTTCAACGCGGTATTCCATTTTACCCGCCCAGATAAATGTAGTTATTTTCTCCATAGCAGAGTCGAAGGAGAAATCCTGAATGGTGAGCCGTTGATCAACAATAGCACCAGCCCATGTGCCGGTGCTATCTATTTTCTCAAACCCGGAGCTGGAGGAAAAGGTAAAGGTTCCCGGTTTAACCGTGACTTTTGCCCCTTCAATTTCGGTAGAGAATTCGTCAATGGTTATGACTGATTCGGTTGTTCCGGTAAGGCTGTATTTGGTAGTGATCGTGAGCGGGTTCCTGCCGTTCAGAATGTTTTGCAACAGCATTTGGAACCATTCGTTTTTTTCGAGACTGGTCGTGGACACCACACCGGTTATCCCATGCTCTGCATGGTCGCTGAAAACAATCGCGTCGATTCCATAAAGCTCTTTCATATGATCAAGGGTAACTTTCCAGACAATATCAGATGATCTGAAATGCCGGTCATATTCGACTACCTGAATGGTTACTCCAGACCCCGTGTCGGCATAGAGGTCATTTACGTCCTGAAAATTCTTCCTGATGATTTTCTCCATGGCAATTCCGTTGAAAAACGGGACAAGAACAATGGCCAGGAGTGCGATGATGACGATTGCCGCTAATAATTTTTTCATTGAGCACCTCGCTCTCTGCTTTTTAGTGATTGATCGTGAAAAATGACGAGTTCGAACTCTTACTGCAATGAAGATGAAAAATATTGTAGAAAAGAACTTTTGACAAGTATTTATTACAGCGGTAAGTGCCATCTCTCATTATTGTTTACTTGAACAGAGATCTGTTGCAGACGCCACGGATTGATACCGGGAATGAGTGTTTTCGATCCGGAGGATTCATTGAAAACACGACAGTTCTGACGAAAGAGATGGGTACTTGATTTTCTCTGCTGGGGAGAAGAGACGCTCTGGCGGAATCGTAACATCAGATAAAGGGTGAATAATCCGGGATCCTGGTTGGAACTTTGTTTGATAATTGTCCCTGGTTCTGGTAATCTCCTGCCGATGATAAAATCAATGGAGGGTGTGTTATGAATTATCCGGTCTGGTATCTTCCTGATATTGGCGGCGGGGTTCTGATTGCTCTGATTGCCGTTCTGCATGTTTTTGTTTCCCACTTTGCGGTCGGTGGCGGACTCTACCTCATTTATGCCGAGAAAAAAGCCATCAGGGAACACAACCACCAGATTCTCGACTTTACCCGTGTTCATGCCCGGTTTTTCCTGCTGCTGACCATGGTATTCGGGTCAATAACCGGTGTGGGTATCTGGTTCATCATTGCCTTGGTCAACCCTGCAGCGACATCGTTGCTGATCCATACCTTCGTTTTCGGTTGGGCTGCAGAGTGGGTTTTCTTCGTCGTTGAGATTGTGGCCGCATTTGTCTATTTCTATATGTTTGGACGGATGAACAACGCTACGCACCTGAAGATCGGCTGGGTTTATTTTATCAGCGCCTGGATGTCTCTTTTTCTGATAAACGGTATCATCTGTTTTATGCTGACCCCGGGAAGCTGGCTGGAAACCGGCAATTTCTGGATCGGATTCTTCAACCCAAGCTTCCTTCCCTCGCTCTTTTTCCGTACCTTTATTGCCATACTGCTGGCTGGTGTCTTTGGCTGTCTGACCTCTTCGTTTACCAAAGATGAGGCAACCCGGACAGCGATGACCCGTTTTTCCGGTAAATGGTCTCTGGCAGCGCTTGTCGGCGTGATTCCTTCAGCAATCTGGTATGTGTCGGTTCTGCCGGGAAAAGCTCAGGGCCTTGTTCTGGGCAAATCACCGACGATTCTGGCGGCGGTGCAATGGGGGAGCGGCGGTGCGATCCTGCTGCTGGCCATTATTCTGCTGGCCAATCTGCTGAAGCCGTCTCTCAACAGGAACGGAACTGCTGTTCTGGCAATGCTTGCCGCCCTGATCTTCTTTGGCTCTTTTGAATGGATACGGGAGGCTGCCCGCCGTCCTTATGCCATTAATGAAGTTGTCTACTCCAATATGTTGATGAAAGATCAGGTCGCCGAAATTTCCGAAAACGGTTTCCTGAAATCGGCACGCTTTGTCAAGACAAGGGAGGTTGATGCAGAAACGATGATAACGGCAGGCGAGGAAATCTTTATTCACCAATGTTATGCCTGTCATACGCTGGATGGCTTTAACAATGAGATTGTTGCGAAAACGGAGGCGATGAGTTTTGGCGCGCTGCGTGCGTATATCAGAAAAATTCATCAGGTACGCTATTTTATGCCCCCGTTTGCCGGTACCGATGCGGAGGCCGATGCCCTTGCCGCCTATATTGCCGGTGGGCTGCACAAAAAAGAGATTGTGCTGGAAAAGGATACAGAAGGGCCCGATGGAGCCGGCGCTTTCGATAATCATTGTTCGGCCTGTCATGCTGCCGAGGATTTGGCTCCCTCTTTTGAAGACTGGAGCCGTGAAGAGATCTCAGCGTCTCTTGCCAGCCTTGATGAGATATCAGATGAGATGGTTCCGTTTGACGGCAGCAGCGAAGAAAAAGCGGCACTGGTAACCTTCCTTTTTACCCTGAATAACGATGTGGCTTCTTCGCAACCACTTGATGGTACGATCCTGTTTGAGCATAACTGCGCCGCCTGCCATGGTTCTGAAGACATGGCGGAATTGCTCGCAGATTATGACAGGGACGGGATACGTGAGGCCCTTGATACACTTGAAACTTTGTCGGATGAGATGGTTCCGTACGATGGGAGCCCTGAAGAGAAGGAAGCGCTGACAGATCATCTCAACCGTTTGAAGGGGGAATAACGATGAACAATGTACTCATTCCGACACCGGATGCCATTCCCGTTGCCTGGGGCTGGTTTCAATTTCTGTTGCTGTTGACCTTTCCCGTTCATCTCCTGGCGATGAATGCAATGGTTGGCGGACTTGGTATCGGTATCAGCCAGCACATTCTTGGCGGTCGCGAACGCAAGAAGCTGGCACACCGCATCGCGGTTGCGCTGCCGCTGGTGATTGCTTTCGTGGTCAACTTTGGTGTTGCCCCGCTCCTGTTTCTCCAGGTCCTGTACGGGCAGTTCGCCTATACCAGCTCGATATTGATGGGGGCCTTCTGGATTATGGTGATTCCTTTACTGATTATTGGTTATTACGGTGCCTATCTTTACGATTTCAGATTTTCCAGCTTGGGAAAAGGCGGTATCCTCATTGCATCTGTTGTCTTTCTGATCCTTCTGGTAATTGGTTATTTCTTTTCCAACAATATGTTGCTGATGACTCTTCCGGAGACCTTTAGCAGCTATTTTGACCATATGAACGGTACCGTGCTGGTTTCCGGTAACCGGCAGTTTCTGCCACGCTATCTGCACATGGTTTTCGGTGCGCTGGCTGTCGGCGGTTTGTTTGTCGCACTGCTTGGCAGGTTCAAGAGAACTGAGGATGAGGTTCTGGCTGCGCATGCCAGCAGTGTGGGTATGAAGGTGTTCAGCTGGTTTACCTGTATCAATACAGCAGTGGGGATATGGTACCTGCTGATGATTGATCGTCCGACCATGCTGCTGTTTATGGGCGGGAACCTGGTCGCGACCATCTGCTTTGCTGTCTCTCTGCTGCTTACCATCCATGTCATTATTGCCGGATTCAGGAAGAAGTTATGGTCGGCACTTGGCGGGGTGGTCGTTCTTGTTTACCTGATGAGTTTCCTCAGGGCCTGGATACGCTCGGATTATCTTCGGGAGTTTTTCACCCTGGGACAGCTTGAGGTGATTCCCGAGTATACTCCGATGATTTTCTTTTTTGTGGTATTGCTGCTCGGCCTCTGGTGTATTGGCTGGATGCTGAAGTTGACCACCAGCGCCTTACAGGATCCTGCCGACTCTTGATTGAATCATGTGCAGCCGCCGTCGAGCCGGTGAAACGGGCGATGAGTGGCTCGCGTGGTTGTTTGTCAGGCCGTTTTCTTTCGTTTTATCCTTTCAGCCCAGACACGCAGTCCCTGGGCATTCAGTTTGATATCTTCGGCGAGAATTGATGTGAGTTCCGTCTTGTTCATATCCCTGCCGTTGTATGCTTCCCAGAATCTGTTAATCAGGTGCAGGAGGCTGCTTTCAAGTTCGTCCAGGTCTGAAATCGTCATTCCCAGCTCCGCAAACTTGTCAACCATGTCAACTAACCTGGAAACTGCTTCCGAATTGGCCGTAATCGGGCCGTAATGGGTCAGATAAAAATAATCAGGGTCACGTTGACATAAACGCAGAATAGATTTTTTCAGTTCATCCGGTTCAAAGGCAACCGGGGTTGTCGTGGCGACCAGAAACGGTTTGTCCGGAACGGTTTGCAGGGCCGGATATGCCAATCCCATGGTATCACCAGTGAAAACCCCCTTGCTTGTAGGATCCCAGATACAGCAATGGTGTCTGGCATGTCCCGGTGTATCGAGAAAGTGGAGTGGCCGGCCATTGAAATCGAGGATGAAGTTGTCCTCCGCGGCAATAATACGCTTTTCCGGAACCGGTATTACCGTTTGGTAGAGCTTTTTGAAAAGGGCTGCTCCGTAAACAGCTCGGGTTCCCGCTACCAGTTTTTCCGGTTCTGCCATATGGCGCACTCCTTTGGGATGAACAATCAACCGGGCCCGGGGACAGGCTTCGATCATGGCCCCGGCGCCACCGGCATGATCAAGATGGATATGAGTCAGAATAATATAATCGACATCCTCCGGCAGAAGACCGCAGGTGGATAATGCTTTGAGCAGGTATGGTCTTGAACGGGTTGTGCCCGTGTCGACAAATGCTGCCCGGCCATTTTCGACAATAAGGTGAGAGGCAGCAAATTGTGGCCGGTAATACTGGCTGTCAACAACGGATATTCCGTATGGATAGTTTACAATATCGTTTGAATTCATGTTACCGAACCTTTGTCACCCCTGGTGGCGTGTTCATTTTTTCCTGCGGCCTTCTTTATTCTGACAGAGAGCATTTGCTTCTGGTAACGCATCCTTTTTCCTGGGCAGTCAGGCTCTTGAGGTAGCGTTCTCAGTGGTTTTGTGAGACGATACGGTACCTGTGATATGGCGATATGTCAACATCCATCTAAAACAATTGACAAAAGGAGTGGCTGGATTTGATTATTACGAGGACGTTTGACAGGGGACTTTCCTCAGGAGCGGTCTTTTCATCCTTCTTGCGGAACCTAAGGGATAAACGACTCGTCGCCGGAGCCGATCTGTTTGGAGTCATCCCTGACGGCGGGTTTGAGGGTATTCTGACAATGGTCATAAGCGGTTACGGGGGAGGGGGCTGGTCAAAAAAACAGTTTTTTCTTGTAGAAAGAGATGGAAAATATATTAAATACCGTTTATTTTAGGCATGACTATCTCTGTTCTTTGCAAGGACAGAAATGTATGCTATATCTTCATGAAAGAGATCTTTCACAAAGTCGTGCAGATCCTTTATTTCAGTATGATGATATGGTGAAGACAGGAAACTGCATACGTTTTTATTTGTTGAACAGAGGGAGAACGGTAGGGAAAGAAGTATCAGGGCTGTACCGTGAGCATCGTCCCTTTCTGTTCATTTTTTTACTTATAACAAAGGAGGAAAATATGACAAAAGAAACACAAGACAGGTCCCTCTCATCAGACAATCTGGATACGTCCAGTGTTCTCGAAGGAGCAGAACCATGGGATAAGGCTGAAACGCAGCTTGTTGTTGGTTCGTTTGTTGCTGCTTGCATTGCCCTTGTTATCGGGCTTCTCGTTGTGCCGACTTCGGTGATTTATTAAGAAGAGGATTTCATGGCTAAACAGAGCAGAAATTGTGTAGAAATGACCCTTGGTCACGATGGTTGCAATTGGGTGCTCAGTAATCAAAATCTGGTGGTTTCTGCCAATTCACTTGATGAGCTGGACAGAAAGCTGGAAGAGGCTCTCAGCGACAAGTGGCAGAAAGATCAGCCTTTTGAAGTGCACATGATGAGCAACAACGATGAGATGATCCCGGAATGGATGAAACCCTACATGGATCATTACTTCAATCGGATCTTAGAACTACCTTTGAGATACTAGGAGAAAGACAATGGCAAATACACGCAGAGCTTGGTATTCAGGCATGGCGTCAACCGAGGACTGGTGGGCTGTCTGGCTCGGTCTTACCTTTTTCGGTTTAGGACTTTTAACTATTTTCGGCGTTGATCTGGTCGGCTGGATAGCCTATCCAAAGATGTGGGTTGTTGATATGCCTGAAGGGGCAGTTGTAAAGAAAATAGGCACCATTGCCACCTCATTTAAAGCATTAGGTAAAGGATATAAGGGGCTTGGACCTATCGGCGCTATTCTGGTAACCTATCTGGTTTTCACCGTTGCCACAACCATTGGTGCCTACTTCCAGAAATGGGATGTAAAACGGTTCTTCTGGGGATGGACGATTATCTTTTTTCTGACCTATCTGGTCTGGTTTATCGGTCATCATGCTTTTTTTGCAGCCTCTGTTGTTGATCTGCAAAAGGGTAAATTTCCCGAAATGTTCACGCTTTCCCTGGGTGGTGGAGCCTCTTTTATCCTCGCCCTTATTGTCGGTTTGATTATCGGTAACTTCTTTAAGCCGCTGGCAAACTATCTGAGTGTCGCGGCCAAGCCTGAATGGTTCATTAAAACTGCGATCGTCTTCCTGGGTGTCAAGGTTGGTTATCTGCCGATTAAAGCGGTTCTGAAGGGGCACAGCCTTGGGGCCAAGGGTGCTGAAATTGGTAATCAGATGGCCAGTCTGACGTTTGAACTATTTGTTGCCGGTGCTGCCGCAACGATTGTAGCGTATCTTATTTTCTGGCCAGGTGTGTATTCGATTTCCCGGCTGCTTTTCAAATTACCAAGAAAGACTGCTGCAGTACTTGCTTCCGCAATCTCCATCTGCGGGGTGTCTGCTGCCGTTGCTACTGGTGGGGCGGTTCGTGCAAAGCCGGTGGTTTCCATCATGGTTTCTGCCCTGGTTGTTGTCTATGCCGTTATTGAGCTGGTTGTCCTGCCTGGTGTTTTTACCCATATATGGCCAGGACCCAAGGACCCGATTGTTGCCGGTGCCGCTATGGGTATGGCTGTTAAGACGGATGGTGCCGATGCAGCAGCAGGGGAACTTCTTGACGAGTTTATGCGGACCAAGGTCGAGAAGGATTCTGGCGGTGAGACCGTATGGATGAGCGGTATTATCACCACTTCTGCCGTTATGACCAAAATCTGGATTGACATGTTCATCGGCCTGTGGGCTTTTATTCTGGCTATCGTCTGGGTGTACAAGATTGAACGGCATGAAGGTGACAAGGTCCCCTTCTCCGAGGTCTGGTTCAGATTCCCCAAATTTGTACTCGGTTATTTTGCCGCTTGGTTTGTCTATCTGGGTATCTTTTTCGGACCTGGGCATGCCGGTGGAACACCGGAAGGAATTGCCCTCCTGAAATCAGCCAAGGGCGGTGCCATAGCCGTTGAAAAAGGTATGCGGAAGCTGTTCTTCATGCTGACCTTTATGAGTCTTGGTATTATCACTGACTTCAAGAAACTGGCGGAAGCCCAGTTTGGCAAGATGGTATGGGTCTATTTTGTTGCCTTGACCTTTTTCATTATCCCGGTTGCCGTTATCGTTGCCTATCTGTTCCATCATGGTATGGAAATTCCCAACATGGCAGCATTGACAGCAGCTGCAATTAACTAGTTTTTTTCCGTTACCTGCACCCATCTGTGAAGATGGGTGCAGGCCTCTTCTTCGAGAGGCCTGCATGTTCTCAATGTCCAGTATTATATACGCTCTGGTCGGTTGTGCTATTATCTATCTTTTTCAACAGCGCCGCCGCCAGCTTGCCCTGATCAGGAATGATATGTTTCCGGAGTTCGATGAAGAGAGCTATAAGCAGTTTGTTCTGCTGCTGAAAATGGCCTACGAACGGACCCTCTATATGGGCGTGCTTTTTTTCCCTCTGGCGTGGGCAACGCGCTCTGAAGGTTCGCAGACATCCCAGCTTTTCTTTCTGGTTCTTATCGCTTTTTTATTTATTTCCAATATCATTCCACGCCATAAGGTTCTGAAATTAATAGAGGAAAATGAGTTGACTGTCGAGGAGTTACGTAAGCGGGGGGTCACTTTATAGGCTGCCGGAGAGTCGAACGACAATACCGACAAGACCTGTATGATTTATCGGAGCGTGTCGGGTAGCCAGGAACGCAGGGGGGAATTCAGCTCTGATCCCCCTGTGTCTCATCTGTTCTAAGGGGAAAAAAAGATTATTTCTTCTTTTTACCTTTTCCTGCTTTTTTCTTTTTTTTCTTGTCTTTCTTCTTGGCCGGTTGTCCCTTTTTTTCTTTTTTTGCTGATTTCTTTCCTTTTTTCATTTTTGCTTCCTTTTTCCTTTTGTCCTTTTTCTTGCCCTTTTCTTTCTTTTTTACCTCTGGCTTGTCAACCTTTTCCGGAGGTATTTCAGCATGTCCTGCAGGTTCAGGTTCCGGAAACATTGCCAGCCCAATTTTTTGTATTCGGGCGACGGCGTAGCGGATCTGACCAATCGTCAGTCCGGTTTTCCTGGCTGTTTCGGCCAGAGTTGCGCCATCATTGATGAGCAGCAATGCGGCCGCTCTCTGACCGGTCAACGAACGATCAGTTGCTGCCAGTCGGGCGCATACATCTTTTTGACCGGGAGAGAGAAACGGTTGTCTGATCTGTTTTTTTGACATAACAATCTCCTTGTCTGTGCTAACGGTAATGAATCGATAGATATCTGTATGCCCCAACCATACCACGGAATGTGAAAAAGGTAAATGTGCCGATTAATACGGCTTCCTTTCGATGGCAGCTTCTTTTTGAACGACTTTGATGCGGAAATTTTTTCCGTTTAATGCTAGTCTTGCATGTAGAGAGAAGATAACCGTATGACACTGCCTTTCCAGTAAGACGGTGGAAAGTTCAACATACTGTTTTCCCGAGTAACTATTGTAAATTGTGAGTTGACGCATGAATTCTGTCATCCAGTTGTATCGGCGTGTGAATGAAAATCAGGCCTATTGTTTTAATATAGAGTCGTCTCAACACTTACATGAGGACGAAATCGATTTTCTTCGGCTGCTTCTGGCCGATGGGTTTCTCGTTGAGACGGTGTCGACTGAGCCGGTACTGAGCGGCGACCGGGTAGTTGAAGTTGGTCCCCGGTTGCATTTCGCAACGGCCTGGTCGTCAAATATGGTTTCAATCTGTCAGTCGATCGGCCTGGAGACTGTTACCAGGATTGAACGCTCCCGACAGTTTGTGGTTCCTGATGATGAAGATATTGATCGTTTTGTCGATACGCATCATGACCGGATGACCGAGTGCAGATATTTCCAGCCGCTGAAGACCTTTGAGACCGGCATTGAACCGGAGAAGGTCTACGATGTTGACTTGCTATCGAAAGGTCCGGACGGTCTGACTGAAATCCCCGGAATCTCGATGGATGAGTGGGATCGAAATTTCTATTACGACTATTTTGTCAACAAACAGGGGAGAAATCCGACCATTGTTGAGATTATGGATCTTAATAATGCCAACTCGGAACATTCCCGGCACGGTTTTTTCAAAGGAAAACAAATTATTGACGGCGAGGAACAGGAGGGTACGCTGTTTGATCTGGTGTCAGAGCCGCTCAGGGTTCATCCAGATGGTTCTATCATAGCCTTCAGGGATAATTCCAGCGTTATTCAGGGGTATATCTGTGATACCATCATACCGGAGAAACCGGGGAAATCATCTCCGTTCTTATCGGTTCAAAAAAACTATCATCCGTTGCTGACGGTGGAGACCCACAACTTCCCAACCGGTGTCGCGCCGTTTCCGGGTGCGGAAACCGGTACCGGCGGCCGTATCCGGGACGTGCTTGCCACCGGTCGTGGTGGCTTTGTCATTGCCGGAACCGCCGGTTATTGTGTTGGTAATCTCCATATTCCCGGGTATCCGCTGTCCTGGGAAACGGACAGCAGTCAGCCGGAGAACCTGGCTGCTCCACTCGATATTGAAATTGAAGCAAGCAACGGGGCGTCTGATTATGGCAACAAATTTGGAGAACCGTTGATCCAGGGGTTTACCCGCTCATTCGATATGCGTCTTGACAGCGGCGAGCGCTGGGCTTTTCTGAAGCCGATTATGTTCACTGGCGGACTGGGCCAGATCGATGCCGCGCTGGCGGAGAAGGAGCCGGAAGAAAAGGGGATGCTGATTGTCCAGATTGGTGGTCCGGCTTATCGGGTGGGCTTTGGCGGTGGTGCTGCCTCCAGCATGCTTCAGGGAGAAAATGTCTCGGAACTGGATTTTGACGCGGTCCAGCGTGGGGATGCCGAGATGGAGCAGAAGATGAATCGCGTTATTCGTGCCTGCTGCGAGATGGGTGCGAAAAGCCCGATTGCCGTGATTCATGACCAGGGTGCCGGCGGTCCTGCCAATGTCCTGAAGGAATTGGTTGAGCGGTCCGGTGGCAGGGTCGAAATCCGGAACATCATTGTTGGTGATTCGACCATGTCGGTCCTTGAAATCTATGTCGCTGAATATCAGGAGCGGGCCGGATTTCTGATCAAACCGGTGCATTTTGACCGGTTCAAAAAGATTTGTGAGCGGGAAAAGGTAGGATGTGAACTCCTTGGCGAGGTAACCGGCGATCTGCGGTTTGTTGTTCATGATAATCGGGATAATACCACGCCGGTAGATATCGAAATTGATACGCTGATTGGCAGCATTCCACAAAAAACGTTTGAGGATTCGCGGGTAATACCTTCACTGAAACCACTGGCACTGCCAGATATCAGCGTCAGGGATGCGCTTTATCATGTGTTACGTCTTGTCTCCGTTGGTTCAAAGCGTTTTCTTACCAATAAGGTGGATCGGGCGGTAACCGGTCTGGTTGCGCAGCAGCAATGCTGTGGTCCACTGCAATTGACTGTTGCTGATGTTGCTGTTGTTGCCCAGAGCCACTTCGCGCTTACAGGCATGGCAACAGCGATTGGAGAACAATCGATCAAAATGCTTGTGAATCCGGCCGCAGGAGCACGGATGGCGGTCGGAGAGGCCATGACAAATCTTGTTTCCGCAGTTGTTGAAGATCTTGAACAGGTCAAATGTTCGGCAAACTGGATGTGGGCGCCGAAACTGCCGGGAGAAGGGGCCGCAATCAGGGATGCAGCTGCGGCGATGCGGGAGGTGATGGTTACTCTTGGGATTGCCGTTGACGGCGGTAAGGACAGTCTGTCAATGGCGACGATGGTTGATGAAGAAGTGGTCAAGTCGCCGCGCGAACTGGTTATCTCGCTTTATGCGGCAATGCCGGATATTACCCGAAAGATAACTCCTGATCTGAAACGAGATGATTCCGACCTGCTGTTTATCGATTTATCAGGAGGAAACAACCGCTTGGGTGGTTCCGCTCTTGCCCAGGTTCATGGGCAGGTGGGTGAGCTGGTTCCGGATATGGATGATCCCGAACTGGTAAGACGCGGATTTATCGCCATTCAGGAGCTGATCGGACGGGGGCTGATAACGGCCGGTCATGACCGCTCCGATGGCGGTCTGATTACGACCCTGCTTGAAATGGCATTCAGCGGTAATTGCGGACTCAGGATTGATCTGGCCGGAGATGAAGAACCGCTTGCCCTGCTGTTTGCAGAGGAGCTGGGTTATGTGGTCGAATGCCCGGCAGATAGCAGTGACCAGGTTATGGAATTACTGGCAATGATCAACGTTCCCGTGGTCAAAATCGGTTCGGCATCGCTTGAACACCGGATCAGGATCAATTGCAATGGCACCCCGGTTCTTGATGAAGAGATGAGCATGTTGAGGCAGTGGTGGGAGGAGACCAGTTATCAGCTTGAGCGGCTTCAGATGAACCGGGCCTGCGCGGAAGATGAAAAGGAGAATTCGTTTGAACGAAAGGGGCCGACCTATCAACTGCCCTTTGACCCGCTACCAACGGCAAAACAGATCATCAGGGCAGTGGATAAACCAAAGATCGCGATCTTGAGAGACGAAGGCTCAAATTCGGACCGGGAAATGACTTCAGCCTTTTTCGCTGCCGGATTTGAACCGTGGGATGTCTGTATGTATGATTTGCTGCAGGGAACGGTTTCCCTTGAGCAGTTCCGGGGGCTTGCTGCTGTAGGTGGGTTTTCCTATGCGGATGTTCCGGAGTCGGCTAAGGGATGGGCGGCAACCATCCTCTTTAATGACCGGTTGAAAAGAGCATTTGATGAATTTTATCAGCGTCCCGACACCTTTACCCTTGGTATTTGCAATGGCTGCCAGCTGTTCGGGCTTATCGGCTGGGTGCCGTGGGTCGGTATCGAGCCGGAGCGGCAGCCCCGATTTGTCCGGAATCGTTCAGCGCGGTTCGAATCCAGATGGGTAACCGTCAGGGTGAACAGCAGTCCGGCGATGATGTTGCAGGGAATGGAAGACCTGGTTTTTGGTATCCATGTTGATCATGGTGAAGGCCGCCTCTATTTCCCCGATCCTGTTATACGGGATACGGTGCTGGAGCGAGGGTTGACACCGATGGTATATGTTGATGATGACGGAAATCCTGCAGAATCCTATCCCTTCAACCCAAACGGTTCCCCAGGCGGGCTCGCCGGACTTTGCTCATCTGATGGTCGTCATCTGGCGCTGATGCCGCATCCTGAACGGGTATTTCTGCCGTGGCAGGCGCACTGGCTTCCAGAGGAGATGAAAACGCTCACGGTTAGCCCGTGGTTGAAGATGTTTCAGAATGCGTATGACTGGTGCCTCGATCACCGGGGGTGACGCTGTTGTGCTGCCGTATGCGTGCCGGCTGAAAGGGAGGTGTATGGGATGAGCAAACGAAAAGTCCTGGTGGTTGGCGCCGGTGCCTCCGGCTTGATGGCTGCCGGTATGGCTGCTGAAAGTGGTGCTGAGGTCATACTTCTGGAGAAAACGAAGATGCCTGCCCGTAAAATCAGGATTTCGGGAAAAGGGCGGTGTAATCTCTCCAACAGTGCCGAACTCCCTGATTTCCTGAATCACTTCACCAGCTCCGGCCGTTTTCTGCGTCAGGTTTTTAACCGTTTTTTCACTGCTGAGCTGGTAGATTTCTTTGAATCGAAAGGTCTGCCGATGAATGTCGAGCGGGGTGGACGGATTTTTCCGGCTGCCGGGAATGCCCTTGATGTGGCAGCACTCCTTGTTGATTGGAACAAACGGGTCGGTGTAACCATCAGGACCGGACAGATGGTTACCGGTCTGAATATCGTTGATAATCAGGTCAGGGGCCTGTTTGTTGGTAAAAGGGAGCTCTCTGCAGATACGGTCATTCTGGCAATGGGAGGGGCCAGTTACCCGAGAACCGGTTCAACCGGTGACGGCTACCGGCTGGCCGAGGCCGTCGGTCATCATCTTGTTCCCATTCGACCCGCTCTTGTGCCATTGAAGATAAAGAGCGAGATCGCGAAAACGCTTTGCGGTCTGAAACTCAAAAATATCGTCTGCAGACTGATTATTGGTTCGAAGCGAAAGAGAAAGGATTTTGGAGAACTGTATTTTATCAGGAGTGGTCTGAGCGGACCGATTGTTCTGACCCAGAGTCTGGAAGCGGTCGATGCCCTGCGGGCGGGCAAACGGGTGATGGTCAGCATTGATCTGAAACCGGCACTTGATGACACCAAACTGAAGGCACGGCTGTTGCGTGATCTGGAATCACGTTGTCGGGAGCCGATGAAACAAGTGCTGCGTGGTCTTCTGCCGCAGCAACTGGTCCCTTTTTGTCTTGAACAGAACGGTATCGATCCGGAACAGGCGGCAGACAAATTGTCTGCCGGAACACGCAGGAAACTGGGAACCTGGCTGAAAGATTTCAGGATAGCGGTCACCGGTTATTGTTCCTTTGATGAAGCCATCGTAACCGCTGGCGGTGTCAAGACAGCTGAGGTTGATCCCCGGACAATGGCATCAAAGGTGATCAAATCATTGTACCTGGCCGGTGAAATGATTGATATTCAGGCAGATACCGGCGGCTATAACCTCCAGGCGGCCTTCAGCACCGGTTGGCTTGCCGGCTTATCTGCTGCGCGAGGAATGGGGTAAACAAGTGATAATGAAGATGCCTGTTTTTTATCGGCGTGCTTTTGGGTTTGAGCTTGAATTACTCATTTTTGTCGAAACGGGTAGCCTCTTTTCATGATGTGAAGGATTTATTTGTCATCTATGACATGATCGTGCCAAAGATATTTGTTTTTTTCAGTCCTGTTTATGAGTCTCTGATGCTCTTTACAGAGCAGGTCCTTGGAAACACCCGGATTGACCGCGACCTTCGTGACCGTTCGATCAAAATCTTCAATCAGATAAACAGTATTTTGTTTAAAAACAGAATCGTGTCTTCGTCGGTAAACCCTTATGGTTTTATAATAGTGGCTATCCATCGTTTTGTAATGTGAGCATCCTTATAAAGGGCACAACGTATCCACCGTTAAGGTGATCGCGCCATAGTCTTCTTCGACCAGACCCGTCAGCAGATATCCCCTGCCGCTTTTCAGCACCGATGCGTATTTGCTATAGGTTTTGGGGAAAAATGTCGTTTCAATCTGCGCGGTTTCATCTTCAAAGGTAAGAAACTCCATCGCTTCACCGGTGCGTGTAGAAACGAGTTTGCCGGTAAGGAGCCAGGCCGCGCACCTGACTCGTTGGCCGACCCGTTGTTTCAGGGTTGAAACGGTAACCAGTCCTTTCCGTGTCTTTCTTTTGCGGGCAAATTGGAGTGGGTGGTACTGACATAAAAAACCGAGCACAGCGTACTCTCTTCTCAACATGTCCTGCAGATGTGGTGCTGCCAGGTGGGGCGGAGCCGGCAAGACCAGCTCAAACAACGACATCGACTTTTTGTCCTCGAGCAGTCGCTGGAAATGCGCCCATTGCCAGCGTATCATGGTTCGGTTCATGTTAGCAGAAAGACGATCAAGCGCCCCTGCGTGAATGAGGGCAACGGCTTCATTATCGGCTGGCTGAGTGCGGCTGAAAAAATCACCAGGGGTGGTATAGGGCTGCTGTTCTCGTTGCTTGAGAATACGTGCGATAAAAGGCGCAGACAGCCCCTGGATCGCCTGCAGACCCACCCGTAATGTCTTTTGAGAACCAACCCAGTGGAACCGGCTTTCGTTAACATCAGGGTGGAGTATCTTTACTCCCAGCCGTTTTGCCTCAGAGACATAGGCGAAGGTTGAATAGTAACCGCCCTGATTGGAGAGCACCGCCGCCATGAACTGGGCTGGATAATGGCATTTAAGATAGGCCGCCTGGAAAGAGACCCGGGCATATGAGGCAGAGTGGGGTTTGCAGAAAGAGTAGCCGTCAAAACTCATCATCATCTGCCACATCTGTTCAATTGCCTCCCGGGTAACGCCTCGTGCGGTGCAACCTGAGATGAAAGCTTTTTTATAGTCCCGGAGACGCAACTCCCTGTCCTTTTTGGACATCACCTTGCGCAGTCCATCCGCATCGGCGTGGCTGAATCCGGCCAGGGCAACAGCAACTTTTGAGACATCTTCCTGGTAGACCATCAAACCATAGGTTTCATCCAGGACATCTTTGATCTCAGGACAAAGCGGTTTCCAGGTACCACCATGAAAACGCCGCACATATTCCCGAACAAAATCATTGGCTGCAGGTCTGATAATTGAGGACTGGATAACAATCTGTTCAAAATCCCCGGTAGCAGCTTTTTGCTCGAGTAAACGCATGGCCGGGCTTTCGATATAAAAGCAGCCCATGGTTTTCCCCTGGGCAACAAGGCTTTTCGTTGGCAGATCATCCTCGGGATGCCAGTGTTTTTCGATAAATTCGTCAGAGGTGATCCCCTTGGCACGTAATTCACTTTCCACTGCAGCGATCGTGTCACGGATAACGCCAAGGCTGCGGTTGCCAAGCAGATCAATTTTGACCAGACCAGCCGCTTCGGCGCCATCTTTTTCCCATTGGATAATGGGTACACCTTTGGCTGCCCGTTCGACCACGACATATTCATCAATCGGCTCAGGAGTGATTATCACGCCGCCGGGGTGAACCGAAAGATAACGGGGGAGACCAGTTAATCTTTCTCCAAGAGCAAGGATTTCCGGCCAGGGAGGAGACAGATCCTGATCGTTGAAAACCGGCAGTTTTGCCAGTTGACCGGCAAGGTCATCCCCTGTTCTATAGAGCCATGGGATGCGTTTGGTGAGTTTTGATATTTCATACCCAGGTAAACCGTATGCTTTCGCCACTTCCCGGATCGCCATACGAGGTTTAAAGCAGACATGGTTGCAGACCATTGCTGAATAACCGGCAAATGTGCGCAAAACATCATCAAGAATCTGATCCCGCTCATCCCAGGAGAAGTCTATATCGATATCAGGCGGATCGTTACGGCCCGGATTGAGAAATCGTTCGAAATAGAGATTGTATTTGACCGGGCAGACGTTGGTTATGCCAAGACAATAGGCAACCAGCGAAGCAGCACCTGATCCGCGGCCACAAATCCGGCGTCTATGCCTCCCGTCACCAGCGCGTTCTTGAGTGGTACGGTGAACGATATCGTCAACGACCAGAAAGTAGGAAGAAAAGCCTTTATCTTCTATAATGCTCAGCTCATGCTCCAGCCGCTCAATAACATTTTCGCCAAGGTCCCTGCCATATGTTTCTGCCGCTCCTTCAAAGGCCCTGTTCCGCAGAGTGGTTATCGCATCAGCGCTGTCTTTGCCTTCATCCTGTTTCCAGGGCGGCATGATCAACTTACCTGAGGGTCCGGCGTATTGACACTGCGCTGCCAGGTGATCAGCAGCATCGACAACGCCCGGCCAGATGGCGAAACGATCAGCATATATCTGTGGGGGGAACAGGGCATGAACCTGCTTTCCTGCTCGTCGTACTTCACCAATTGACCGGCCATCTTTGATGGCTTGTAACACCAGATGTACGTCCATCTCTTCTTCCTGTCCCAGATCAGCGTCCGGGGTGGCAACGGCAACCAGACCGTTCCTTTGGGCAAAGGTATAAAGGATCTTGGCCTGAGCAGTGGGAGATGGTCCCAGGTCAGCTGCTGCGCAGAGATCGTGATTCAGGCAGAACCGTAAACTGTTCAGGTCATGACAGAGGAGGATGAGTCCTTCTGCAAAATGTGGCAATTCAGAGAAGAGATCAAATCCGGAAGGACCGGATGCCATATGACGTCTGGTCAGCAGTTTGCAGAGATTTTTGTAGCCGGTTTCATTTTTTACCAGGCAGGCGATGAGCGGATAACCCGCTGGTGCTGAGACTTCTGCTCCGATAATCGGTTGCAATTTTTGTTGCTTGCAGTGCTGTATGAACTCCCAAAGGCCGTATATATTGTCTCTATCGGTCAGAGCCAGACCTTTGTAGCCAAGATTTCTGGCACGTATACAGAGTTTTCGGGGGGATGAGGTTCCCTGCAGGAGGGAATAACAAGAGCGGACTCGCAGGGCAAACATGGTGATCGATCAGAGTAAGCACGGTTTAATGAAAATGAGTAGCGTGTTTGCGAGTACAGTAGCTGCGCCCACGATCAATAACACCTGAACCGTGACGACTGCGGAGGGTATCCATGGCCTGATCGAGTTTCCTGCTTTTTGCTTTTTCAACGTCGATCATTTCAGGAAAGAGTAACAGCTGCGGAGAGCGGCGGCCCAGGCAGTCACAAACCAGACGGCAGCTCCGCACCCGGGTGCGGCGAAACCAGGCCCTGCGAAAAGCACTGGCAACCATTTCCTGGAGACTGGTTTCACCACAGACACCTTTTTTGTGGCGTGCCTGTCGTACGACACGGGTTCCGTCTGAATAGTTTAGCCATATCCCCATACGACGGGTTACCTGTTTTCTTTTCCGTAATTGTCCTCCGGCCTGACTGGTGAGTGAGGAAAGGGCGGCGAGAATCTCCCGGGGATCGTTGGTATCTTCGGTGAAAATCTGCTCAAAGATCATTGATGATCTGTTCATGGTGGCTGGCAGCACCGGGTTGTTGTCAACGCCAAGAGCGGAATCGTGTAAAAACTGCGAGCGCTTACCAAAGGGGATCATCAGTTGTTCTTTTGAAAGAGCGGCAACCGAGCCAAATGTCGTGAGTTGAAGATGCTGCAGTTGTTCAAGCTCGTTATCTTTAAGACCTGGGAGTAAACTGATGGAGAGTGGCGCAAGAAAAGAAGGTTCCTCGCCCGGACTGATAATATATTCACCAATTGGTTTAACCAGTCGGGACGCCACCTTGGAGACCAGTTTGTTATTTGCCAGGGTCCAGATGGGGTTGATGCCGATACGTTTTTTTACTTCTTTTCTCACTCTCCACGCCACATCGTGAGCAGGACCGTGCAGGCGGTGGGTTCCGGTCAGATCGATATAGAAATGACCATCAACCAGGCCCGATTCTATAAGCGGGGAGTATCCCTGCAGCTCAGAACCGAAGCGGTTCATTGCTTTTTGGTACAAATGTGTCCGGGGCGAGACCACCTGTGCAGACGGGCAGATGCGTTGTGCGGTTCTCAGCAGCATGCCCTTGCGCACCCCCTCTCCATAAGCCTCTTCGCTCATATCGTAGACAACGGTTCGACTGGAACCTGTTGGGGCTATGATTACCGGTTTTGTTCGAAGAGTGAGCTCACAGAGTCTTTCAACCGCAACGGCAAAATCAGCCACATTAAAATGGATGACCTGACGCTCACATGTAGTCGCGTCCCAGGTCATTATCCATGTCCTGCCTGGTTTTGGTTGAGGATCCGTGTCAACATTGAACCATTGCGCGGAGCCTGAGCCTGGACGTGGTTATTGAAGACGATAATCCCCCTTTCTGCCTGTCTGGACATCGGAAGGATATACATTTCAGCCCATTGCCGCAGTTCCTCTTCAGAATAGTCATAATTAAACTTTTTCTGCATATTGCTTGAAAACCAGCCCTCCCTGTTACGGCCATGAAAGCGAATATAGAAGAGAGAAGGGGTGGTAACCGTCTGCAACGGAGGGAAAAGATCGGGCAGTTCTGGTACATCAACGTTGACCAGGGTTATTTTGCGTTTCTCAAGCTCAGCAAAAACTGAATCAACTGCCCAGGATCGATGACGAAACTCTACCGCTATCGGCAGTCCGTGCAGACGATCAAACAGGGCTGCCAGGTAGTGACGACGGGCAATAGTCCGCTCAAAATAAGGAGGAAATTGTACCAGGAGCGCTACAAGCCGATCTTTCAAGGGAGCGATTCCTGTTCGAAAAAGCTCCAATTGCTCTTTCCAGTCATTGCGAATTTCATGGGTCATAGTCCTCGTTAATTTGGCACAGAAGAGAAAATGAGGTGGCGCTTTTCCTGCCATTCTTTCCATCGCATCTGCCCGGGCCATCTGGTACCAGGTATAATTGAGTTCAACTATTGAGAAATTGCGGCAATAAAGATTGAACATGTCAGACGGTCTGGTTCCAGAGGGGTAATATCCACTGTCCGTCCACTCGATGTATGAGTACCCGCAGGTACCAAGATAAACGTGACAAAATTCAGTCGAGTCTCCGGAGATTGCCGGACGGAGCAACCGTACCTGGCCGGGGGGATTTTTATCAATTGCCCTTGCCATCGAATGCTCCCTGGTTTCCCCTGATGACACCTATGACCTTACCTTGTACCAGGATGTCGCTGAACGGGTAGCACATTATGGAAAATCCTTTATTTGCAGGATGTAATTCGATATGATCTGAGTGCAGAAAAATGCGTTTTACCGTTGCTTCATCTCCGTTGATAAGCACAGCGACCACTTCCCCATTTTCGGCATATTGGCGAGGTTCACAGACCACCAAATCTCCATCAAAAATTCCGGCATCTTTCATCGATTCCCCGGAGATACGCAAAGAGAAGAGATTTTTACCTCGGAAAATACGCTCATCCACAACCACGGTCCCTTCCCATTCCTGTTGCGCGTACATCGGCAGGCCTGCAGTTATCTGGCCGATAATTGGAACCTCTCTGCCACGCCTCCACCGACCCTGGTCAATGGGCGTTGGGTGAAGCTGGACGCTGCGTCCATAACGTCCCTGGCGTTGTAACACCCCCTTTCGTTCCAACTGATTCATCAATTGAGCCACGGCATTATGCGTCACTCCGATGTCAGTTGCCGCCTGTCGAAGGGTCGGAATCTGGCCATTTTCATCGAGTTGTTTACGCAAATATTTCAGTAAATTATGTTGTTTTTCTGTAAGTTCCACAATAGCTCCATTTGTATATGTACTTACTCTTTTCTGTCTATTGTACATGCACAAAATAATTTGTCAATATACTTTGTAGCGTTATGATGCTTGACGATAACAAAAAAAGGAGTTGTTTGTCTCATGTAATGAAATTTTACTGGCCACATTCTGTGTTTAATGACCTAAAACCAGTAGAGGTTTTCCAGAACGAGTTGTCAGAGAGAAATGCTTTTCTGACAGGATTGAAAAAGATGACCTGCCCAAATGAGTCCATTTTGATTGTGTCGTCTACTGGTTCAAGAAAGCGGAAGCACCTTTCGGTTCTCTGCAAATGATTTGCACAAGATATTATTCTTGGGTGAAGGAAAAAACAGACAATGATGGTAGTTCTTTCAGCAAAAAGTACTACCAGAAGTACGACCAAAATGAAAAAGGACTCACAGTAAATATTCTGTAAGCCCTTGAATTTACTTGGTAGCGGGGGAGGGATTTGAACCCCCGACCTTCGGGTTATGAGCCCGACGAGCTACCAAACTGCTCCACCCCGCGTTGCAGTCTGGCACTATAACACCCCGGTGTGTTCTGTCAATTCAAAAATGAAGGTAACAATTTGTTTTTTGGATGCACTTCTTTATGTAGAGTTCCCTCAGAAAATCATAAGGTTTTTCCAAGGGATATTTCTGACGAACAAGTTGGCACAAAGAACTCGGTGCTCTTTCCTGCCTTATCACGTACAATCGGACGAGCATGAGGTTGAGACATGGAGACAAGCCGATCATCACAACGTTTCTCTCTTCCTGATACATCTCTTTCTGTTGATGATGTAACAACTGGATGATTCAGTATTGCCGCTGCAGCTTATGCTCCCATGGAAAAGGAGGACAACCAACAGCATCAAGCAGCTTCTCTATATGAGAGGTTCTTCCGGTAAACGCGTACTTTGATTTGTGGAGGTCGCAGATTTTGAGTTTGAAATACTCCATATCTCTGAAACCGTATGCCTGCTGTTTCATTGTCTTGATTTCTACGAAGAAGAGAGTACCTGCTTCCTTTCAAAGTGTGTTTGCCTTTTGCTGCAAACTTGTTTTGTTGCTTTCGATGTACAAGGCATCAATTTGGTGGTTCATTATTGCCATGATATGGTGGCGGTCAAAAACAATGGGGACACCTGAAAGATGTTCCTTGAGTATTAACCAGCTTGTTTCATATCATGTCCAGAGTGAGCACCAGGCCGCTGGCAGGATTATTCCATGGCAACGTCCAGACATGCTCAAAAAAGAAGGCCTGTTAGATGGATTCTTTTGTAGCCATGATCATGACGTGGCGACATACCTCCCGTTTCAGCATGGACAACTCTGTTCATATAGCCCATGATGATGAAACCGGTATCACCGACCTGGCTCAATACATCATTCGAAGTCCGTTCTCTCTCGCCAGATTGAACTTCAATCATGAAACCGGAATGGTTATTTACCGTTCAAAAATGAGCCACGGAAAAAATAAGAAAACTTTTACTGTCTCTTCAGCTGTAGCGTTTAAAAAACCGCTTTTAGAAAATCTGTTTCAGGCTGTACCTTTTTTAAAAGAGGCGGGCGTTGGATCTCTGCTTTGGCATACAGGAGATTGCTCTATGCTCCTTTTCCCGGCTATTGACTTGAAAAATGGCCAGTGTGTTCGTTTGCAGTAAGGGCTTGAGCATGAGGTGACTATTTTTCCTTCCGATCCGGTTGCCATGGCCAGGCAGTTTGCTGTCTAGGGGGTGAAATGACTGCATATTGTTGACCTGGATGGTGCTTTTCAGGGTAGGCCTGTTAATCAGGAACTTATCCGGCAGATTCACAGCGGGTTAGAGATTCCGGTTCAGCTTGGAAGCGCCTTTTTTATTTATACGAATATCAGCTGTGATAGTATCAATCGGGCGCGGATGAACAGGGGTGGTTTAAAAATTGCGGCTCTTTCTGATGTGCCGGTTCCGGTTGCCAGAGGTATCTCCTGTTTTCAGGATACCCGGTCTCTTTTTCCGCTTGCTGCGCAGGGCCTGTTTCATATCCAGGCCTGAGCCGTATCCAACCAGTTTTCCATTTGATCCAATGACCCTGTGGCAGGGGACAACAATAGACATTGGTTTTTTGTTGTTGGCCATGTCCACAGTGCGACATGCCCTGGGATTGCCTATGGCCAGGGCGATGTCCTTGTAGGTTCGCGTCTGGCCATAGGGAATGTTACACAGCGCGGCCCAGACCTTTTGCTGAAAATCTGTTCCCTTGAGTTGATAGGGAAAATCAAAGATTTTTCGTATTCCCGCAAAATATTCTTCCAGTTGGAGGACAGCCTGTTCTGTGAGAGAGTTGCCTTTTTTACGGCTTTGTTCTTCGCGGCTTTTTTATTGAAGTTATGGCGTGTTCCGTACCGGTCAGGATAAAAAGACCAAAACTTGTCTGATAGATTGCGTGCATTGTTGTCAGCCCCAACCTTTGATTCGTTGGTTATGAGTGTTTTTATACAGATTTCCGGAAAAGAAGTGGCCCCATGTCAATACTGATTTTATGTTTTGTAAGGCTACAGTTTACAGTTGAGCTTCTTTTGAATTATAAATCCGGGTTTCCTTTTAGGGTTTATTTTCCTCTTTTTTTGCAGAGTAAAAACAGGTTTAACTTCTTTTTCCGGTACAGAACGCATAGCAGTATGGGAAGAACAGCCCCCAAGCCGACAATACCAAGAGCCTTGACCCATGAAATCAACAAGTTATTTTCTCGCAACAGGTGAGCGTGGGCCTCTTCTGAAGCAAAGTTCAGATTGGTCACTTTGGCTATTTCTCCTAACATACGTATAGGAATCGCGCCATTGGGAATATCCTGATGGCACGCTGTACAGGTACTGGATCGTGACAGTCTGGCTCGTTGTTCTGGCGTAAGAGGCATTGAAGTTGGCCAGTGAGAGTCAATGGTTTGCACCTGCTTCCCGTTTTTATCAAGTAATTGCATGAAGTCATGATGGAGGGTGTTAATAGCGTGGATTTGCTCGCGTGTGTATGTGCTGACAATCTCGCCATTGACATCGGTTACGTCAGCGTAACGTGCTGTGGCAGGATCGCAGTCATAAAGACCGTAATCAATGCCGTAGCCCATAGCGGCGGTATTTCCGTGACAATCAGTACAATTACGGGAAGTTCGTGACGCTGTATGCGGCTGCAGCGGAGCCAGTTCCATAGCGTCATAACCAGCTTTTGTTTTTGCCACATGATTCCAGATGATGGTTTTTCCATCAGGGCCGATCACAGTACTTACCGTCTGTATCACTCCCACCAGAGGCGTTACCCGTCCTTCCCCATTAACGCCAAGAGGAGGATTCTCCCAGCGGACATGGCTGTAATCCCAGTTTGTGGGGGCACCGCGCTGCATGACGAATTTGCCTTTATAGTCTGCAGTAGTGCCGTTCGCATATCCTTTTTCAGGGGAATCCAGCCAGTCGGCCGAATTCAGGGTATAATCTATAACATATTTATAACCATAATACTGGGCCGCCCATGTGGAATGGCAGGAGTAACATTCCAGTTTTTCCATATGGGCTGGCACTGCTTCCATTGCCGTACGGGCCTTGACCGGATTCTGCCAACGGCTGTCCTGCGAAATATTTTTCAGTACAGGCACTTCAAAATTATGTCCTGTGGCTGAGTGCACAAGCACCTGGTTTCCGACTCTCACCACATTTCCCAAAGGATTGCCACGAGCGGAAAGCAGATACCCATTTTTTTTCTCATAGATCTGCCCAAATTTTCGGGTTACAGGCATGGGTTCTTCTCCAAGCCCGCGGGGCACCAGGCCATGATCCAGACCGAATTCATCTCCATAGCCAACAGGCAGTTCCCATGGGTAGTACTGGGGAGTTCCATGGCAGTCCGCACATTCAATTTCTACTGTAGCTAGTGTTGTTGAGCCGATATTGCCGTTACCATGCATTGAATTTGTTGTATGACAATCCTGACATAAAAGTCCTGTTACGGATTTACCGTTTTTATCAATTCGGTGATGCGCGTCATTGCGGATATATTTGAACACATAACCGCCATTGGTAAGCTGGGATTTGCCTTGCTTGTCAAAAGGACCGCGGTGATCAGAATGCCCCAGAGCCATAAGGCCCTGGTAGGAATGTCCGATACGGCGACCTGCGGCATGGCACGCGGCACAAGTTGAAATCTGTATTCCGCTGAGTTTTTTCCCATGCAGCGATATGGGCGATTTTCGTGTAGCCTGCATCCCGTGAACCAGCACGTGTCCTGTCTCGTTTTTGGGTATAGACGGATCCTTCCCTTCGTAACGTCCCTCCACGCCATAAACACTATGACAGGCTGCACAGCCCATTCCCCGAAAATGTCCTCTGTCCTGAAATCCCTTGTTGCTGAGATGGCAGGCGTTGCAGTTACGTAAATAGGTATAGGCTGCCTGTTGAGGCATTGCGGTAAGTTTTTCCAGATTTACTTCGGGTAACTTTTTTAATTTCAGGGGGTATTGTCCTGGAAACGTTTCGGCCATACGTTTCATATATCTTTTATACATCTCTGTTCCAAATCGTGGCACACTACCATCAGGATCGTCTATTTTATGGTCACTGTATATATGGTCTTTGTTTTCCGTATCAAGACCAAAACTCCACATGATGGTTTTCATTTTCCCCGCATCGGTATTCATCATGGAACGATGTACATTATAGGTATGATCTTCATGACAACGGCAGCAAGTGTTCTGATTGACCTGCAACGCGCCCGGAACAGGAGTGAACGTTTTCAGCTTGCTGCCGTCAGGAACTCCGGCGTGCGCCTTGTCCTTATTTTTCACGGCGGAAGGCGTTCCCCCATGACAGACTACGCAGCCGTTGGGGTCACCCTGTTTTTTACCAAAAGACAAAATCTGCTGCATCATATTTGATTGCAACGGACGTGCGGGGAGAATACCTTGATGACAGGTCAGACAGTACTTGCCTTTAGCGGGAAAATTTTGAGGTACTAAAGGAATATCGGGGAGGTTGGAAGATAGCAGAGCCGACATTCCAGCAGGCGAGTCCTTTGCGTGGGCTTTGTTGCCGTTTGAGAGGGAATAAGAAGCAATAACAGCAAGGTTTCCCAAACAGATTGTCCCCAAAAACAGATAAAATAATTTTGGCTTCATGTTTATCATAAATCGGAGGCAGCATTTCCATACAGATCACATCAATGGAACAGTAACCTGAACATTGAAACAGAATCTTGTTTCTGACAACCTGCTTTTCATTGATAAATATTTTCAAGAAACCAGCAAGTAATTAAAAGATAGCAAAAAACATTGAAAAAGTCCAACCTGTTGTCGGTAGTGTCAAAGACACATTAAGTTGATTTGGTTATGCAGCATATGAATTAACCGATCTTATAGTGTTATATAAACATTTTTGCTCTGATAACGCTGATTAAAGTCTTTCATAAAAGATGGAGCAATTACAGACGTAGCCCATTGTTATTCTAAATTTTCTTTTGTTCCCTGCTGCCTGGGTAGGATCAGATTGAACTGGACCCCGACAATACCGGCCAGTCCAATTCCCTGCAAAGAAAATTTGCCTGTGGAGAAGATCATTTCCTCAACGCAAAAACACAAATAATGGCAACGATAGCTATGTTTCTGGGATAAAGAAAATCAAGTTGAGCTCGAACTAAGGTATTGACTCCAACAACCAGGATTGTTCCCAAAAGGATCAGCATGATAGCGCCCATAGCCGTTCGGGTCATGATTCTGGGATTAAAGGAACGAGTCAGGGTAACTGTGCCGGTCGCTTCTGAATAGGTTGTATTGGGCGGGATGCCGAGCACGGAGGCCTGATTGGTGGCAATGTCGTAACCAAGCATTGTTTTGTGTATTCCGGGACAATTAATAAAGTTTTATACTCGTACGCAGAATGTCAATAAGTGTTTGTATCACATAACTTATCCGGAGTAAACCCGGGACCGCAGGAAGAACTAGCAGTGGCGCCGCTGATTTCTCCTAACTCATTCGAAAGGAATTCAACAGTTTTATTTTGAATTAAGGGGCCTTTTGTCTTTACATTTTACCAGGAGATCTCTAACCTGAATTATAAGCTATCCTGTAACAAGCCCACAGGTAACCACTGGCAGGAGTATTCCATGGTAATGTGCCGGGCATGCTCAAAAAAGAAGGCCGGTTAAATGGATTCTTTTGTAGCAATGATCATGACGTGGCGACATACCTCCCGTTTTAGCATGGACAACTTTGTTCATGTAGCCCGTGATGATGAAACCGGTATCACCGACCTGGCTCAATACATCATTCGAAGTCCGTTCTCTCTCGCCAGACTGAACTTCAATCATGAAACCGGAA